>ERZ791741.177-NODE-177-length-55769-cov-8.226927_pt1 | contig 55769 bp, 92 predicted proteins | sample MGYA00510040_ERZ791741 | MGnify/ENA primary metagenome ERZ791741 (study PRJEB30046, sample SAMN00791960) | human gut metagenome | study: EMG produced TPA metagenomics assembly of the A metagenome-wide association study of gut microbiota in type 2... | reverse complement strand
TTTGACCTCTACGTTACGTCACCCTCTATCGTCCGGCGCACCGCGCCGACCGGGTGACCTTCAACGGTAACAGCATCTAGCCTGTAAAGAGTAGCAGCGTCTGACCCATCACACTCCACGACTATTTCACATGGAGAATTGACTTTATTTTGTAGTCGGTTTGATATGTACAAATATTGCATTGACTATTCCTAGCAGAATGCTATGAATTAAGCAGGATGCCATAGTGTATTACTGGGAATTAAATCAAGCAGGAACAGACCAAATCGGATGATACGACTATTCCAGCAGAATAATCCCTAGATAGTTACTAGGATATATAAGCGTATATTATAATAAGTACTGTTGGTATACGAATTTGGTATGGCTAGGTGAGAATAAAATTGACAGGTGTCTTGACACATATTGATTTTATGGGTGGTCTGATGGCTTAGCGACTATCGCATCTCTCTTTCTCTAAAAGGCAAACGACTATTTCATACAAAAAACACACAACTATTTGACGATGGTTCGCAAGAAAACGATACGACTATTACTATACGACTATCAGCGGACAGCTCGTTATTATACTATATATAGGACTTTCAAAAGCTGGTCGTCTGACGACTTTACGACTATTCCACGACTATCCGCCGGGAGAAGCTACGACTATTCCAGAAGCTGCTACGACTATTCCAGCCGGAACGCTGCGACTATTGCTGACCTCTATTGGCTATCGGGCGAAAGCCCGAAAAGAGACGCGGCGGTAGCCGTCAATGGTTCCGCGCCGCCCGCCACGCCCCTGCCGCTGGACTGCCCCGCCGGGTGGAGGGTGCCGGGCTGGCATGGTCTGCGATATGTTGCACCGTCTAACACGTATCCATAACAGGGGGCGCACTCTTATATACATTATTATAATAGGGCGGCTGTGTTAAGCTGTGCAACGTCCAGCGTGGCGGTTGTATCTGGTATCGGTGGAGGTGCTGCGCTTGACGGTATGCCCTCCAGCGTGGCGCAGTTGGCGTGTAGGCGGCTTGTGCGGTTGCTGTGTTGTGTGTGCTGGAATAGGGCAAATCAACGGAAATGCCGCTGTAAAGCCTTGTAAACGGTTTTGACGTTTTTGCCGTATAATTTGCATGGACGGCAGAAAGGCCGCTGTAAATGCTTGTGCTTGGCTGATACGCCGCCGGGCAAAACAAAAGCCCTGCACCGTGTCGATGCAAGGCAAAAGAAAAGCCCCGCCGAAGCGGGGTTGAATCTTAAATTGTGTCAGCGCTGATTGCGCCAAATGTTATAGTCTGCTGCCGTCATGATGGTATAACCGCCGCATACCTTAACGACAACGCAGTCACCGGGGCAAACCTTGCGCGCATAGTAGCGGGTGGTATACAGTCCGGTCATTGCGTCATGTCCCTTATTAGTAGTCATAATATATAGACCTCCTCACTTGCTTGCCTTAAACAAAGCACTAAAAAACCAAAAACAAAACAAGATTGCAGATAAAATCACAGTTTGCACCCCCTTATACCACGCTGAAACGCTTGTAGGTGGTTTTGCTGCTGCACTCTGCATATATATCCGGGTGCAGCGTCTTCAAAAGCTTGCTATCAAGTCGTACGCTCTGAACGTCCTTGTAAATAGCTTTTGCGGTGCCTTGCGCCATCTCCGGCGCGCCCTGCATCATGCAGATAATATCCGCTTTAATGCTTTCGTTCATCGCTTCAAGCTCTTCCAAAAGCCGCTTGTTTTCGCGGTATTCGTTCACTTTTTCTTCGAATAACGTCATTTTTTAGCCCTCCGCACTGATTTCTGCTGCTAGTTGGTCAACTGCGTAATGTTTGCCGGTATTGCTTGATGTGATATACACATCTTTTGTGTATGCCTCGGATATTACGATCTCCAACATATTGCGCATACCTTGATAATATGCGCTGTCCTGCTTTGTTTTGCAGTAGATCAATTTTTTGTCAAGAGTGTGCAAGGCGTAGTCAAGCGTTTTGCGGTCGATCATTGTATTACCCCCTCAGCTATTAAGCCATGCCAGCATAACCAGCGCACCGCTGATCATGCCGCCCACATACCAGAGTGCGGCCCACTGGGAAAAGTCAAGAGTAATCATTGTTTGACCCCCCCTATCACATAACCTGGAACAGCGCAGACGTACGAGCAGTGACGGCGTACAGTTTGCCGGTGGTGTTGCCCTTGACCAGTACGCCAGTAACGCCGTAAATACCGGTGCTGTATGCGATGCACTCAAACCCGCATTCTGCAACGCGAATTGCGTCAATCTCCGAAAAGCTCTTTTTGGTCAAGTCGGTTGCGGCGTTGGCGGCAACATAGCGGCGAATATCTTTCAATGTGGTTTTCATGGTTTTTTGTCCTCCTGTTTTGGTGTTTCGTGATGTGGCTTATCAGATATGTCTTATCTTGATTTTATTATATCAGATATATCTTATATGTCAATACATTTTGAGCAAAAACATAAGATTTTTCTGATTTATTTTTCTGGCACAAAATGGTAAAATTGCGCTGTCCAAATCTGCTCAGTTTCGGACGCACTCCACGCCCTCCAGCGTCCCGCACCGTTACGATCTGCCCGGCGTGGGCGGTCTGGTATCGAGTGCAGACCGGTGCAGCGCGTCCAGCGTCCTGGCATGTGTGCCTTGCCTTGCATAGTCTGCCCTGGTTCTCTGGTACGGCCTGCCAGGTGTAGTCCTCCCCGGTGCGCTGGATGGGGCAGGGGTGCACCGGCGGGGTATACAGCAGCCGCCCAGCCCCTCCCGGTCAGTCCTGCCACCACCGAAAAAATAAAAAAGACCCACCCCACCCTCACAAATCAAAACCCATTTGATTGTGCAAGTCCCAAAAATTTCCCGCAAAAACAAAAAGACCCCTACAAAGGGTCTACGTTCTGTGCTATACTTGCCTTACAAGCCTTGAAAGGGAGGAATCTGTAATGGACCAAAAGAATGACAAGAACAAAGAAAAGAGAGAAAAGAACGAAAAGATTGCCGCTTCAATATGGGGCGTTATTATCGGCGCCGCTTTTTTGGTTTTTGGTGTGTATCTTATGGCACATGGTATTTCAAGCGTTATATAAAATTTTAGCCAAAGAAAGGAAGAATCAAAAATGAGAAAGAGAATCATTGCGGCGGCTCTAGCAGCGGCTATGATGCTTGCCATGCCTATTAGCGCAATGGCAACAACGAAACCCGATGAATGGTCTGCTCCTATTGAGCTGGAAGAGACCAATGCAACACAGGTGCAACCCATAACGATCAAAGAATCCCATAGCCATCTTGAAACCAAGTACGAATACGGCAAAACGAGATACTATGTGTTTTACGCAGTTCTGGTTGAAAATCCCAACACCGATTGGGCAGTTGATTTTGTTTCGCTGAATGTCACGGTATACGGCGAAGATGGCTCCGTCTTAAAGACCGATTCTGAAACGCTGGACTGGGTTGGCGAGGGTGATTCTTATTGGTATGGCGATTATATCGCTTTTGATTCCGATGGTGTTAAGCCGACAAGAATTGAGTATACGACAAGCGCAGAGAATTGGAACGTTCACGAAGCAAGCCCTGCCAATCAGATTGTTCGTGCTGGCGAACTTGCTGTTACAAATGTTTCCAAACGTGGTTCCGGCTATGATTTGCGATTCACTGGACAGGTTACAAACAATAGCCAGTTTACAAGCAATGCAGTCAAGGTCATTGTTCTTTACAAAATGAAAGACACCGAAGGCAATGAAGTTCCTGTTGGCGGTGAGTATACTTACATCATGGACAGCCTTGCTTCGGGCCAAACAGCATCGTTTGAGCTTTATCCATTGAGTGGATTTACTGGTTATAGCTCTTATGAAGTGGTTGCTATTCAAGATTAACGCATAACACAAAAAGCCAGCGGCTAGATGTTCTCTAACCACTGGCTTTTCTTATGGGCTATTTACGATTTAAGTGTTGGAAACATGATAGGAGCGCTGACTTCTTCCTTTTCCATGAGAATGTCGAGCAAACAATCATTGTATCCCATTGAATAGCTGTCCTCGCAAAAATGCTGTACGGACGTTGCTAGCGCTACACTTACAACTTCCCTTGACCGCTTATCCTCTGGCATGATGATTTCTAATGCCTGATTAAGGATTTCATGGCTTTTTTCTAAAACGGCTTTGTGCTCTTCATTCTCAGCTTGTAGCCGAAACATTTCTTCCGAGTAGTCCATCAGCACGTCTCCATTCTGATTTGCTCGCCAACAGGCAGATAGCCTGCTTCTTTAAGCTTGCTGTAAATGAACTTCTGACCGGCTCTCGTCCAGCGGGTGACCTCTTTCGTTTTGCCGTTCGGCAGCTCGATCGGGTGCCCGACAACGTATCCGTTGCCAAGATACTTCTGGTAAGGAATCCATTGCTTGTTCACAGTGTGCTGAATGCCAAGCCCTCTAAGAATCTGGTTTAGCTTTCGTGCGCTCATGCCGTAGTTCATGGCAATCTGCGTGGTAGTCAGGCTTTCATCAGAGAGCAGCATAGCCTTTGCGTAGTCAGAATCGGGCTTCATCTTGGCGTTTTCCGCTTCCAAAGCCTTTACTTTCTTGCGCTCCGTGTCGATAACACTGTTAGCGGCGATCAGAGCGCGGCTCAACAGCATCTCTGTCGATTCAGGCTCCGGGTTGGTGAGCTTCTGCTCCATCTGATTGAAAGCATCAATGTACTTGAGTTTCCATTCAAGGGCTTCCTTGCCAGTGAATCCCATAGCAAGGAGCGTAAACCCATCGCGATTCATCAGATACTCAGGTAGCACTTTGTTTTGGACTGAAAGGTACTCCGATTTGAAGAACATAGAGGACAGTCCAATTTTGGGCTCTCCTCCCATCAGGTTTTCGATGTCGCGAAGAACGTGCTTGTGCTCTTTTCCAAAATTCTCTGCTACTTCACGACTGGACACGACAACCTGTCCGTTTTCGCTGATAAGATTGATAGCATATTTAACTTTTTGTTCCATAAAAACTCCTATGGTTCTTGCGGAACAAGCCAATTCCTGCTATAATAAGGCTGGAACAGCTTGTTCCAGTGTGGTTCATGATACGTTCGCTAAAGTTTGCCGACAGCAGCGAGCGTATCATTTTTCGTTTTCATTGGTCTCCGGGATTGGATGCACTTCAAAGAATGTGTCACGGATGGCTGCTGCCTGTGCGACCTTGTGTTCGGTGCAATAGGCTTTCAGCCACTGGAACTGCCGTTCGGTCAGTGCAACAGTGAACGTGTGATTGTGCCGTTCGAGATAAGGACTGTACATAAACTCACCTCCCTTCATGTAAGTGCAACCAGTATATGCAATATGTTGTGGTTTGTCAATTACGCAAACGCTTAATGTAGTACTGGTATCTGTACAAAATCTAAAAGTTTATAGACTTGCACAAAATTTAACTGTTGTTTTTGGCTGCTCCCGCTTCGTACCCTGCCCGGTAGTTCAGTTCTGACAGCTTGCCCAGTGCTTCTGCGTACTCCCTGTCCTCGCTGGTCGGTTCTTTGCCGTGGGCGAGGGTTTTCAGAAATTCTTCGGTTTTCGTGGGAAAGTTCATGTTTTTTTGCTCCTAACTCTTGCGGAGAGCAGCCCTTTTTGGTATAATAGATTCCGAAAAGGGAGACTGCCCCCTTGGTGGTTGCAGGTTCTCGTTTCGTGATGTGGATAAGCTATCAGTGGCTTCGTGGTGGTTGCGGCTGGTAGCTTATTTTTTTATTCCTTGATGTTCTCAACGTAAGATGCTACCCACTCGATACCCATGCGGATAACATCGACCTTTGAGATGTTCAATGCCTTTGCGCTGCTCTCCATGCTCGCGATCTGGCTCTCTGTGAGCCGGGTGCTTATCATGTGCAGCTTATCACGTTCCGAGGTTTCTGCTCGTCTTGCCAAGCCTATCACCTCGCTTTCGCCGAAACAAGTATAAAGCGTGAAAATATGCTTGTCAAGACCCAAAGTTTTACGGAAATGAAGTTTGGAAGAATTACTACTTATTATAGAAAATTTTTTACATGATTGTGTTCAACTAAGTAAACATTCCTATACTACTCTAGTATGTATAAATACATACTAGAGTATATTTATATATAATATAAAGGACGCTAGCTGGAAAATCTTGTAAATATCAGAAATGTCTTGATTTTATAGGGTTCATCTGATATAATGGCATCAAGAAAGAGAGGGCGCAAAAATGAAAGCAGGAGAAGCAGTAAAAGAAGTTATGAGAAAAGAAGACATAAAGCAAGCGGAGCTTTGTAGCAGGCTTAAAATTAAACAGCCAACTTTAAGCGAACGTCTTTCTCAAAAAAATATTAGCGTTAATAAGCTAAACGAAATGCTGAATATGATGGGCTATAAAATTGTAGTTGTCCCTCGTGATGCACAGTTCAAAAATTGCGAAGGCATAGACATAGAGTAAAGGACGGTGAACCTGAATGATCTACGGTTACGCTCGTGTCAGTTCCGCCGGGCAGGCGATTGATGGCAACAGCCTTGAATCGCAAGAGGAAGCCCTTAAAGCTGCTGGCGCAACTAAGATTTTCAAAGAAGTCTATACAGGGACAAAGATGGAACGCAAAGAACTGGATAAACTGGAAGCGGAGGTTCAGAGTGGCGATACAATCGTTGTGACAAAGCTAGATCGTGTTGCCAGAAGCCTTGTCGGTGGGTATGAATTGATTGATTCATGGATTGAAAAAGGAATCCGGGTGAACGTTCTGAATCTTGGTGTGATGGACAACACCCCTGCTAGTAGGGCTATGAGAGGCATGTTCCTTGTGTTTGCCCAGTTTGAGCGTGACATGATTGTTGAGCGCACCAGAGAGGGCAAGAAGATTGCCAGCCAGCGCCCCGATTACAAGGAAGGTCGCAAGCCCACCGAGTATGACCGCAACCTCTTTGATGTTCTGCACGAACAGGTAGAAAAACGTCTGCTGACCGTCACCGATGCCGCCAAGCAGCTTGGTGTGACCCGCCAGACATGGTATCGGATTGCTGAACAGAACAGGTGAAAGGAGCAAGAGCCTATGGATAAGTGGAACAACAGAAACTCGTATGACTGGCTTGCGGGGGCAGTCGTTGGATTGCTTACCGGGTTCTTTATCGTAGTTGTGGTTGCGAGGTGCGTTTTGTGATACTCAGTGACAACATGAAGCATCTGATCGACACGCTGAACGCCTATGAGCCAGACCTTCCGAATGGATTCTATTCCGTAAAAGCCCTGCAAGATAAGCTAGACTTCACGGCACAGTTCGTTCTTGAATCTCTTGCCAACGATGGATTGATACGCTGGGGCGATACGCAGCACACGGCGTTCTGGCTTCTGGAACGTGCAAGGAATTACAAGAAAATCCACAAGCTGGAAAAGATTGAACAGTGGAAAGAACGTGGGATAGGCTTTGCTTGCGGCGTTCTGACAAGCGTTGTCGCAGGTGCGATTAGCATTGTGTTGGCTGGCGTTTTCAGCTGACATTGTTTGAAACCTAGAATAAAACCGAATATTTAATTTTTGTGCAGTTGTAGGCACTCTTTACATTTTCAGGTAGGGGGTGTCTATTTTTTATGCAGCCAAAACAGTGCATTGCCATCATCGACAGCATCAAAGCGTATGCAAAGCAGAATCCGACAGAAGCACAGGTCTACGAGGACTGGTTTCAGGCGGTCGTGAACCTTAGAGACGCTCTGCCGCAAGACAAGCGGTTCGATGCCTACAAATACTCCGGCGAGCTGCGCTCTGTCTGTGCAACCATGATGGGCAAGATGAAAACAGGCGAGGACGTGGCAAAAGTCTATGACATTATCAGCCGGACGTACCTGTTTGAAGCAAAAGATGTGTTCGACAGCTATTGCATTTACCTTGAATGGAATCGTGCGCCGGAAAAGAAGTTCTATCAGCCACGAAGAAAGGTGTTAAGAACCGTTGCGAACGCCCTGCAAGACCTTGCGGATGACAGACTGGACTTGCTGGCAATCTCGATGCCCCCCGGCTGTGGTAAGACGGCTCTAGCTATTTTTTATTTGACATGGCTTGCTGGAAGAAACCCAGACGAACCGATGCTTACAGGTTCTCACTCGAACAGCTTTGTTCGTGGCGTTTATGACGAGTGCTTGCGTATATTTGACAAGGACGGAGAATATCTGTGGAATGATGTTTTCCCGGACGTTACTGTGTCGAACACCAATGCGAAGGACTGCCGAATCGACTTGGGCAAGAGAAAGCGCTTTGAAACGCTGGAATTTACGTCTATTGGCACTGGTAATGCTGGTCTGTACCGCGCGTCTACACTTCTTTACTGCGATGACCTTGTGTCTGGCATTGAGGTTGCACTTTCTAAGCCCCGTCTTGATAAGCTGTGGGAAACGTACACAACCGACCTTAGACAGCGAAAAATCGGCAATAAGTGCAAGGAATTGCACATTGCAACACGCTGGTCTGTCCATGATGTTATTGGACGATTAGAGCAAAACTACGGCGATTCCGACAGGAACAGATTCATTGTTATGCCAGCAATGAACGAAAAAGACGAATCCAACTTCGATTATGACTACGGTGTAGGATATAGCACAGAAACGCTCCGCAAGCAGCGTGAAGTTATGGATGAAATGAGTTGGAAAGCACTGTACATGAACCAGCCTGTTGAACGTGAAGGTTTGCTGTTCCCTGCTGATGAGCTGCGATATTTCAACGGCGTTCTGCCTGACGGAGAGCCCGATCGCAAGCTTATGGTCATGGATATTGCATGGGGTGGCGGTGACTTTACCGCCTGTCCTATCGCCTATGTGTATGGTGATGCCGTGTTCATTCCTGACCTTGTGTTCAATAATGGCGATAAGACCGTGACCAGACCGGAAGTCGTGGGCAAAATCATCCAGCATAAAATCAACGTGGTGCGCGGAGAAGCCAACAACGGCGGTGATGAATACTGTGACGTGGTAGACAGCCAGCTCCGGCAGCAGGGCTATCACTGCTCTGTCCGTAGCCAGCGTGCGCCAAGTGGTCAAAGCAAGCTGTCAAGAATCATCCAGTATGCGCCGGACATTAAACGGTTCTATTTCCTTGACGAAAAACACCAGCCAAAAGAGTACAAGGCGTTCATGGAACAGGTCACGATGTTCACGCAGCTTGGCAAAGTTCCGCACGATGATGCACCGGACAGTCTGGCACAGCTTGCCGATGAATTGTATAACGGAATCAGTAAAATCGAGCCTGTCAAGCGTCCATTTTGATTAAAAACACAATATATTGTGTTCGCTGGGTCTATTTATTTGATTTCACCACTTGACAAGGCTTATAATGTACACAGGAAGTTTTGCAGCTTCCTCTAAGGAATAGCCCGGCATAGCGAGGTTTTGTCATTTTTACTCGCTTTCGTGTCAATGAGCGTGTTCCTCCTTTACCGGCGAATGCTTTTCACTCTTTCCATTCGCCGGGTTTATATGTTGCGTTCCCTGCTGGCTGGGAATGTCAGAATACTCCCCCTCTTCTGGCAAGCAACGGTTCAATTCCGTTACGCAGCACAACTAACTACCTAGCTTTGCATGGACTTATTCTCCAAAACCTCCACCGCTATTCCCGGCTCTCAATGTAATGTTTAGGCATAACATTGCAAAGAGCAGCGGTTAAACAATTAAGCCGGGTTTCTATGCTGCGTTAGCTCAGGACTAGAGCACCCGACGCATTGCCGGACATACATTGGTTCAAATCCATTATGCAGCACCAAAATTGCAGCTGACCCGTTTACGTCTGTCCGACAACTGAATGCAAAGGCTGCAATGGCTTTCTCCGGGCGGAGAATAGCATGACCGGAAGTGCGAACAGTTTCCCGGTGGCTTCTGACGGATCTGTGCCAAACAGCCTGTTTCCAAAAATCCAACGAAAGGAGCGCTCATGCTAGTTAGAATCTGTTGTCCTTGTATCCGTCAAAACCCAATTTATAAGAACGTCCGCTGCAATCGCTATCTTGGCGAAGTGGACGGACGATACCATTTCAAGTGCGACAGATGCAAGGGCGTTATCGAAGGAGACACAAGGGAAGGATGGGTGAAAATTATCCATCCACCGGAAAAGTGAATAGCTTTTGAAGCGCAGTTTTGGCGCAGTGAGATAGACCTTAACAGGTTTGTCTTGCTGCGCTTTTTATTTTGCCGGAAAGGAGGAACACATGGCTAAGTATCAGATGGTCGTTGGTGGATTTTTGAATAATCCGCTGACCGGACGCAGACCGATTGAAACGCCGGAGACGGAAATCAATCGGGAGAATGTGCTGAAAGTTGTCATGGGCAAGGCAGAGCCTATTCATTTATTGAACAAGAATGAGATCCGTTTCTTGCACAACTACTACTTGGGCAGTCAGCCTGTTCTCCTCCGCACAAAGGAATACCACGCTGAAATCACCAACCGTATTGTAGAGAACCACGCCAATGAGTGCGTGGGCTTTTACACAGGCTATATGAGCGGTACGCCGTGCTCTTATGTGCGGTCTGAAACGGCAACAGGTGACGGTGAGGAAATCGCCCGGCTGTCTAATGCCTTGCAGTATGAGGGTAAGGATGCGTTTGATCGGCGGCTCTGGCAGTGGATGTTGGAGTGCGGACAGGGATACCGCATTGTTCTTCCTGACAAGGGGTATGGCGGAAACTACCCGGACGAAACACCCCTGCTGGTGGACGTTCCTGACCCGGACATGGCGTATGTGATTTACAACTCCGGCATCGGTCACAAGCCGATTGCCAACGTGCTGCACATCCCACGCAATTATCAGAATGACCTGAACGACCTGATTTGCGTGTATACGCCAAACCAGTACTTTGAAATCGACAACGGCAAGGTTACGAAAACAGAGAACCATTCCCTTGGAATGCTGCCGATGATCGAATATAAGCTCAACCCGGAGCGCATGGGTCTGTTTGAACCGGCTATTCCTGTGTTGGATGCCATCAACGACCTTGAAAGCAACCGTCTGGACGGTGTAGCGCAGTTCATCCAGTCCATCATGGTGTTTACGAACTGTCTTGTGGACGAGGATGCGCTTAACAAGGTCAAGGAACTGGGCGCAATGTGCCTGAAGTCCACCTCTGGTCTGCCCGCATCTGTCTCACAGATTGCAAACGAGCTTGACCAGCAGCAGAGCCAAACTCTGCTTGATTCCATGTTGAACGTGTACCGCAGCTTGACTGCCATGCCCAGTGCCACCGGCAGCGAGAATGCAACGTCCGACAACGTGGGCGCAGTCATCGTTCGAAACGGCTGGAATCACACCGAAGCAAGAGCGCAGCAGTACGAGAATATGTTCAAGTTCTCGGAGCGCCAAAGCCTGTCTGTGATGCTGAAAATCCTGCGCGACACGGTTGGCTCTAAGCTGATGGCAAGCGACATCAACATCAAGCTGCCCCGCCGTCAGTACGATAACCAGCAGAGCAAGGTTCAGATTTTCGCACAGATGTTGCAGCAGACCATTGACCCGCAGTTGGCGTTTACAACGCCCGGTCTGTTCCCTGACCCGCAGGCTGCTTATGAAATGAGCAAGCCCTTCCTGATTGCCGCTGGCAAGCTGGGTGAGGATGGCAAAGCTCCGAAACCGCAGGAGCAACAGCCTGAACAAGTTGTTGAAGCCAACAAAACATCGGACGAACAGTCTGATAGCATCAATAAAGAAACAGAGGGCGAATAGCCCTTTGCATATTCCGGCAGGGAAGTCGGGATACAAATTTCGCAGCGTTGCAGGGAAGCAACGGTAAAAAAACGCAGGAGGAAATTAACGATATGAAACTCAATGTGTTGCTTGGTGATGCCTACAAAGAGGGCATGACCGCCGATGAAATCATTTCTGCGCTGGAAAAGGTTGCAGACCCTAACGCAGAGGTCGAGAAACTGCGCAACGCCGTGACGAAAGCCAATGGCGAAGCCGCCGAGTATAAGAAGCAGCTCAAAGCAAAGCGTACCGATGACGAGAACGCCGCACAGGAACAGGCTGACAAGCTGGCAGAGATGCAGAAGCAGATTGAAGCTCTGACTGCCGACAAGGAGAATCTCGTCAAGGAAAAGACCCTTGCATCTTACCGTGAGAAGTTCGTTGCACAAGGTTATGATGCTGAACTGGCTGGCAAGGCTGCGTCTGCACTGGCTGATGGTGACATGGACAAGGTGTTTAAGTTCCAGTCGGAGTTTATGACCGCCCATGACACCGCATATAAGGCTTCCCTGCTGAAGGATATGCCTACGCCTCCGGGTGCGGATGGCAATGGTAACAGCGCAGATAGCGCAGGCGTTGCCTTTGCTAAACGCTTCGCACAGGAGCGTGCAGACGCAAACAAGGCATCGAGTGACGCAATGACTGCTTTCCATTAAGGAGGAAAACATGAAGTACACCAATACTCCGGTATCGGCTCCTGAAAGCACTATTCTGGCTGCTGATACCTACGTTGCCATTCCCTTTACCGTCAAGGAAACCAATGCCGTTCCGGCTGGTTATCCCATGGCAAAGACTGGCCTGAAAGCTGCTGCCACTACTGGCACCGGCGTTGCTGATGCAGCTACAGATGCCATTGGCATTCTGCTGCACACTGTTGACCCTGCCGTCAACCCCAATGGCGCGCTGCTGATTCAGGGCGTTATTGATGTGGACAAGGCAAAGCTGTCCGGCTTTACCTATTCTGCAAACGATATTGCCGCTCTGAAAAAGGCTGTTCCTGCCGTTTTCTGCCGTACTGATGTTGGCGCAAAGAGCGAGTAAGGAGGACTGAAATATGGCACTGAATCTGAATGAAATCTTCTCCCCCGCTGCGATTGCCGCCTATTGGACGAACGACCCGACCAATGCGCAGCCCTATGCTTCCGATGCCCTGTTCCCTGCCCGTAAGAAAGTCAGCATGGAACTGAAGTGGCTGCGTGGTCACAAGGGCGTTGGCGTTTCGCTGAAGCCTAGCGTGTTTGACACTAAGGCTACGTTCCGTACTCGTCAGGGCATCAAAATGACCGAGACCAGTATGCCGTTCTTCCGTGAGGGCACTCACATTGACGAGGAAGACCGCCGCAAGATTATCTCTGTTCTGGCTACCAATCAGGAGTTTGCGGCAGACGTTATCAATCGTGTCTACGATGATACCGCACAGCTTATCACTGGCGCACGCATCGTTCCTGAGCGTATGGTTTGGCAGCTTCTGGCTCCCAAGACTGGCAAGCCCGGCATCTCTATTGAGTCCAACGGCGTGAGTTACGTCTACGATTATGACCCGGACGGCACTTGGCAGCAGTCCAATTACAAGGCTTTGACCACTAAGGAGAAGTGGGACGCTCCTACCACTGCAACCCCCATCGCCACGATGACCACTGCCGCAAACACCGTGCTGGCAAACACTGGTGAGATTATCACCGATGCCTACATGAACACCAACACTTTCCACAAGATGATTGCTGCGGATGAAATCAAGAACCGGTTCCTGACGGTTATGAAAACCGCCACCGCCGTTCTTGTCGATTCCGAGGCACGTTCTGTTGTCGAAAGCGCATCTGGCATCCGCATTCATCTGTACGACAAGATGTACAAGCCGGAGGAAACCGCAGCTGCTGAGAAGTATCTGCCTGATGGCTATGTCGTGCTGGCTCCTTCTGGCTCTCTGGGCAATATGTACTATGTTGCCACCCCTGAGGAAGCCGACCTGATGGCTGGCATCTCCAACGCACAGGTTTCCGTTGTGAATACTGGCGTTGCTGTTACCACCGAGCAGACCGTGCATCCTGTCAACACCAACATTTACGTCTCTGAAATCGTCCTGCCGTCCTTTGAGCGCATGGACGCTGTGTACTGCATCAAGGCTTACTAAGGCGAAAGGAGGAAAGCAGCATGGGAGACCAGTATTCTGAAGCGGCAGCCAAGCTGGGGCAGTACATCGCCCCTGCACTTGACCGTGAAATCACGGACGAGGACTACCCACTTTTCGACCTGCTGCTTGATTTTGCCAAAGACAAGATATTTGCACAGGGCTACCCCTTCGGCAACAGACCGGACGAGCTGCCCTTGCAGTATCAGTCGTTGCAGATACGCATTGCAGCGGAACTGTACAACCACATCGGCGCAAACGGACAGACGAGCTATACCAACAATGGTATCACTCGTGTGTGGGAATCGTCCGATGTGGCGCAGTCCCTGCTTAACGAAGTGGTTCCGAGAGTAGGTGTTATCGGCTGATGTTCAATGGAAGCCCGCTGGACAAGCGCCCGCTGTGGTATTCAAACCCCATCGGCGAGAAAACGCCTGTTGTTGACGAGTGGGGAAACGAGACTGGCGAATCCGCATACGAATCGTGGAGTGACCCTGCAAAGCTGATGTTGAACGTCAGCCCGCCTACTGGTTCTGCGGAAGCAAACCCTTTTGGAGCGTTCACGGATTACAGCTACGTTGTCAGTTCGTCGAGCAAAAAGCGCAACACACCGCTTTACGAAGGTACACACGTCTGGTTTCAGACGGACGTTTCAAAGCCCTTCAATTACACTGTGGTCAAGGTCGCAGAGCATATTACAGACACGCTGTATGCGCTGAAAGAGGTGGCTGCGAGTGAAAATTAAAGTGAGGCTGAGCGATGCCGGACTTCGTGATGCGGAACGTCAGATACGGGAGTACGAGACCACCCTGAACAAAAAGGCGCAAGAGTTTGCAAAGTCGTTGGCTGACAAAGGGCTTGATGTAGCGAAAGTTCGCTTTGCAAATGCAGAATATGCCGGTAGCAACGATGTCTCTTGTCGTGTTGAGCAGAACGGAAACATTTGCACCATCATTGCAGAGGGCAAGTCAGTCGCCTTTATCGAGTTTGGTACCGGTGCACATCACAACGGATATGGCGGCGAACTGCCGCCCGGTGTTGGTGTGCATGGCTCCTATGGTCAAGGCAAGGGTGCTGGCAGACGTTGGTACTACTACGGTGACCCCGGTAATGCCGGAACCTATGTGGATACCGTTCCCGGCAAGGGACAGTTGAATTACACCAGCGGTAACGAACCAGCTATGGCTATGTGGGGAGCTGTTGAAGAAATGGCTTCTCAGGTAGAAGCAACGTGGAGGGAGGTTTGGAATAGTTGATTGATTATTTCAATTCTATCTTTACAGCTGTTGCTAAGGAACTGCGAAAGCAAGTGCCTGGTATCTTCGTCACTGGCGAAATCAATGACAGCAACGTCAAAAAGTTTCCATGTGTGCAGATAGAGGAAAACAGCAATCTCCCGGTTCATCGTGATTCTGCCAGCCGAAGCAAGTACGCCGCCGTTTCCTTGCGTGTGCGTGTCTACTCTAACAAAACAAGCGGACGCATTGCAGAAGCTCGTTCCGTCGTTGGAATCGTGGATTCTGTATTGGAACCGCTCAATTTTTATCGCAAATCGTTTGCCCCGTTGAATGGGCTGTACAACAATTCCGTCTATCGGATTGATTGCAGCTACGGAGCAACAATCGGAGAGGACGGAATGATTTACCGAAACTAAGGAGGTAAACATTCTATGAGTACTGCTATCTCCGGTTTGAATACCACCCTGTATTGTGGTGCTACCGAGTCTGCATTGACGAAGTTGTGTGACATCAAGGATGTCCCGGATATGATTTCCGATCCGAACCTTCTGGATGCCACCACCCTGTCTGATCCGATGCAGAAGCAGATTTTTGGTATTAACCAGTCCGATATTAAGGCGTTTACCGCAAACTACAACAAGGAAGATTACGAATCGGTTCAGAAAGCTGGCTACGATGAATCTGCCGAAGAGAACCCCGACAAGTACTATGCAATTAAGATGCAGGACGGCTCCGGCTTCACTTGGCAGGGTATGCATCAAGTTGGTCTGTCCGGCTTTGGCGTGGATGAGGTTGTGGAAATGACCATCAACTGCATTTTCCACACCAAGCCGAAGTTCGTTAAGGCGCTGACCATCAACGGCGGCTAAACCGCAAAAATCGAATCAATCAAACCGGGCAGAACTGAACATCGGATTTGGTTCTGCCCCTATTTATAAAGGAGAGCATTTATTATGGCTGCAAAGGTTATCAATTATCATTCCCCTGATGGCAAGAACACTTATGAGCTGACTTTCACCCGTGACAGCGTGGAAGCCGCCGAACGTGCAGGCTTTCAGATTGGCCAGTACGCTCAGATGATTAATCTGCTGTCCAACTCCCGTGCTCTGTTCTACGGCGCTTTCATTGCACGGAACAAGGGCATCAAGCGCAAGGACGTTGACGAGATGTTCCAGCATACCGAGGAGAGGGAAGAGCTGATGGGCATTTTGCTTGAGATGTTTATGGACGCTTCCAAGTCCCTGCTGGCAACTGATACTGAGGACAAGACCGCAAAAAACGCAACGTGGGAGATTGTGTAACCGCACAATCTCAAGAAACAGACGGAGAGGAAGAGCCATTCTCCTTCTCCAAGCTGTTCCACGATGTAGAAGCCTATTACATCTCCATCGGCATGACCTATGACCAGTTCTGGCACGGCGATGTCTGGCTGGCAAAGGTATACCGTGATGCAGAGGAGTTGCGTGAGCGCAGAGCCAACGCAGAAGCATGGAGAAACGGCTTTTACATGGCATCTGCGCTTTCCTCTACAGTTGGCAATATGTTCCGAAAGAAAGGGTCTAAGCCTATCAAGTACATGGATAGACCGATTCCCCTTACTCAAAAGGAGAAAGAAGAGTATGAATACCAACGCGCAGTTGAGGCGCAGGAGCGAATCAAGAGAATGATGTTCTCTATGATGGAAAGTGATGGTGGTAGTGATGGCTGATGTTGATATTACGAGCTTATCCGTAGAGATTTCTGCGGAATCGCAGGGCGCAGAGCTTAATATCGACAAGCTCGCTGCCGCCATTTCTAATTTGCGGACGAAAGGCAACGTCACAAAGGTTGTGAACAGCCTTGACAAACTGGCTACTTCTATTGCAACGCTGAAACAGGCATCCGCTGGAATGTCTGGGCTGGACAAAATTACCAGCTTTCTGAATGGACTTTCCAACGTCAACACGACCGCAAGCGCAAAGAGCATCAACACGGCCGTGAATGCAATCAAAAAGATTCCTGCGGCTGTGTCTGGCTTAAACGGCGTGGATTTTTACTCCATGTCTGGAAGCATTACTCAGCTCACTAACGCTTTGGCTCCGCTGTCCATTCTGGACGCATCGAACCTTAAAGCTCTTGGTAGCGCTTTCAATGCGATTGGGAAGGTTCCTGACCTAACCGATAAGCTGAAAGCCACCGACCTCGATTCTTTTGCAAGTTCTTGCCAGAAGATTTCCGTCGCCCTTACTCCCCTTGCATCTCAGCTCGACAAGGTGGGCAATGCTTTTGCAAAGCTCCCTCCGCAGTTGAGCAAAGTGGTCACACAGGCAAACCGCGTGACCGCAGCCAACGAAAAGCAGCGTAAGAGCTATCTCAGTCTGTCCAATCAGATGAACGGCTTTATGCGAAACATGGCAAAGTTGGTTTCGTTGAAAGCAATTGCTGATTATCTTGGCAACGCTGTTGCAAAGTTCAATGACTTCTACGAAGCGGCTAATATGTTTGGCGTATCGATGGGTGACATGACAAACGAAGCAAGCGGTTTCATTGACAAGATGGAACAATTGCTTGGAATCGACCCGTCAGAAGCCATGAACGCTATGGCGAACATTTATAGCATGACAAAGAGTTTCGGACTTGCAAAAGAGCAAGCATATACTTTGTCTAAAAGCCTTACCCAGTTAGGCTATGACCTTTCTTCGCTGAAAAATATTCCTATTTCGCAAGCGTTTACGAAGATTCGTTCGGCTATGGCTGGCGAACTTGAGCCAATGCTTCAGCTTGGCGTTGATATTTCTCAAGCGAGACTTCAGCAAGAACTTCTTGCGCTTGGCTTTAATAAACAGGTTTCCACGCTTTCTCAGGCAGATAAAGCTACCTTGAGATACATTGCAATTTTGAAGCAGACCACCGATGCACAGGGCGATTTTGCTCGAACGCTCTCCAGCCCTGCGAATATGATTCGCATTCTGAAAGCACAGTTGTCTGGTCTTGCGCGAGATGTTGGTTCTTTGCTTTACCCTGCCATGAAATCCATTCTCCCTCCTCTGATTGCGGCAGTTGAACTTATCCGGGAGTTCGTTCAGTGGGTGGCAAAGCTGATGGGCGTAAAAGTCGTGCTCACTGACTTTGCCAAAAGTGCTGACAGTGTTGGCGGCATCGGTGACGCAATGGACGAAACAACCGATTCGACAAAGAAAGCCGCCAAAGCCCTCAAGAACTACACGATGGGTTTTGATGAACTGAATATCATTGACCCAACACAGGGAAGTTCTGGTTCTGGCAGCGGTGCATCTGCTGGCAACATCTTGGGCGATGTAGACCTGTCCGGCTACGATATGTTCAAGCAGTACAATGAAGAGTTTGCAAAGCAGATTGACGCTATAAAGCAGAAAATCAAGGCTATGCTTCCTCTTATAGCGACTGTAGCAACCGCTCTTGCCGCTTGGAAGCTCACAAATCTTATTACGGATATTGTAGACGCTATCTCCAAAATGAATGCACTGAAATCCATTGTTTTGGGTCTTGGCGTTTTTACAGTAGGTGTCGTTCTTGAAATTACAGGCATTAAAGATGCGATTGAAAATGGCGTAAATGGGAAAAATTTCGCTGAAATTGTTCTTGGTGCTTTGATTGGAACTACAGGCGCAGCCATTCTCGGTAAAGGAATTGCTCAGTTTATCGTAACCGGATTTGGTAATACTGCTGTTGGAGCGGCCATTAAAGCGGCTGGCGGCTCTACTGCTGGCGCGATTATTGGAGCAGCAGTTGGCGGAGTAGTAACCGGCATACCTATGTTTGTAACGGGTGTTTACGATGCTGTCAAAAATGGCTTAAACACGTTAAACGGAATTTTGATTCCGCTTGGCTCAACAATGGCTGGTGCAGGTATTGGTGCAATTATCGGCTCTCTTGGCGGCCCGATTGGTACAGGCATCGGTACACTGATTGGTTTGATTGTTGGCGGTCTGACCGATGTCGGGATTGCGATTTATCAAAACTGGGACAAAATTACAGAATCTCTCGACAAGGCAAGCGAGAGCTTAAAAAACTGGTTTGTCGGCGTTGGCGAGTGGTGGGATGAAAAGTGGGAAGGCTTTAAGACCAATTTTCAGACCGCGTGGGAAAGCCTTCCCGGGTTTGTGCAGCATCCCATTCAAGCACTCGACCAAGCCAGCGCAGGGCTGAAGCAGTGGTTTGTTGGCGTTGGCGAGTGGTGGAACCAGAAGTGGGCCGGATTCAAAGAGAACTGGGACAAGGCTTGGAACAGTTTGGTTGATACAATCAAAAATCTCCCTGCAAAATTTTTGGACTATGGCAAAAACATCGTTCAGGGCTTGATCGATGGTATCAACAAAGGCATTGAGAATGCAAAGAAAAGTGTTGGTGGACTTGCCAAAGCTATCATTGACAAGTTCACGACCGATACTGAAATTCACTCTCCCTCCGCTCTATTTGAACGCTTTGGTGAATTTATCGATCAAGGTCTTGCAAACGGTATCACTGCAGCACTTCCTTACGTCGAACAAGCTATGACCAATCTGGCAAACGTTGTTCAGCAGAAGGGCAACGAAATGATTGACTATGGCACGACCACCGCAACGAATTTTGTTAATGGTTTCTTCAACGGTCTGGACAGCAAGTGGCAGGAACTTGACTCCGGCTTGCAGAGCGACTTCTTCGGCACAGTGCAGACCTTCATTCAGGCCGCGCAGAGTGGCGACTGGAAAACGGTCGGCACTACCATTGCCGCTGGCATTTGGGGCGCTATAGGCGATGAGCAGCGTAAACGCGTCAAGTCCGTTGCAAGCGATTTGCTTGGCAGACTGAGCAAAGAATTGAAAAACCAAGCTTCTTCTCTGCTGAATACAGCCGCTACCATTGGCAAGAATCTGGTGAGCGCACTGACTCAGAATTTTGGCGCTGCCACACAAAATACAGCAAAGATGGTCGAGAACATTACCAGCGTGTTCACTAAATCGAAGACTCCGCTCTCGGCCGCAGCGCTTGCAATCAGTAAAGGCTTGTCTGGTGGCTTACTGAGCCAGTTCCCGAAGATGCTTGCTGGCGTAGCTGGTTTGATTACCACGATTGGCGGCGCTTTTACCGCCATGCTGGAAGCAATCGGTGGCACGTTGTCCGTGCTTGGCATTCCTACCGGCTTTGCAATGGTTGCTGGTGGCGTGGCGATTGCCGCTGCTATCGCAGGCATTATTGGCAGTATCAGCCGTTCTAACTATAGCGACAGCTCTCAGTATGCTGGCACATCCAGCTATGACTCTACCTATGGGTCTGGCTCGTATAGTGGCACCTATTCTGCCGCAAGTGGAAACTCCGAAGAGATGAGAGATGCTGTGTACAACGGCTGCTACAATGCATTTCTTGACATCTGGCAGCGGTACGGAGAAGCAATCTCCGATGGCAGAGATGTGAAAGTGTACCTCGATGGCAAGCAGCTCACCGCTTCCGTTGAAAAAACGCAGAAAGAACGTGGCATGTCCATTATGGGTACCGAAGTTTACTCTTACTAAGAAAGGATGGTTCAGATGGCCAATATTCCTGCACTGGTTACGGTGAATGGCGTAGAGCTGCCGGAACCCTCCTCTTATGAGGGAACGACTAGCACAATCGTGGACTCTGGGCGAAATGTTCAGGGTAAAGTTGTTGGCGCTGTCGTGCGACATGACGTAGCAAAAGTCTCCATGTCATGGAACTACCTCACTGCGCGGCAGTGGGCCGACATCTTGAGCCTCTTCACTACAAATTTTTACTGCACCGTTAAATTCTATAACCAAACTACAGCCGGTTATTCCACCCGTCAGATGTATGTCTCCGACCGCACCGGCGGCATGTGGCGTAGAGGACCGAAAACCGGTGGCGTGATGGGATGGACAGGGTGCAAGCTTTCTCTTGTGGAGGTATGACACATGGTTGAAGTCTCCGATAGGTGGAAAGAAAAATTTAACGAAACGCTCGTCCCGGAATCTTTTGTAGAGATTACCTGCGGAATCACTGAGCCGGGTATCAATAAAAAAGCTACCATCGTCACGTCATCGGCAGCCCCGTTCTCCACCTTTCACAATATTGCACTTTCTGATAACGCTTCCATTTCGAGGTATTCCACAGGAGAGCCCAATCTCACTGTTCTTGATGGAAGCTGTGGCATCGTTCCTTCTTCTTCTCCGTATGGAACTACTGGTTTTTTGAGCGCCGAGATTTTTGACGATTCAAACCATCCTGTTATCCGGCTTGAACTTCCAAGTGAAAACAAGTCTTCCGTTCCCGGCGTTTCAATTTGCTGGTCTACAGTATTCGGGGAGTACGCTACGGACTTTTCGGTCAGTGCATACCTTGGAACTAGCAAGCTAAAAACTGTGACCGTAAATGGAAACAAATCGGTCCGTTCTGATGTTGAGGTTGAACTTTCAGGGTTTGATGCCGTAGAGATTGAAGTTCTAAAGTGGTGTCTCCCCGACCGAAGAGTAAGGGTTGAGCAAGTGAAAATCGGAAGGTATCTGGTGTTTGACAAGACCAAAATCTTGTCCTACAGTCATTCTTCTGCAAGAGACCCTATCTCCGGGCAGCTTTCTCAGGAGTCGATTTCTTTTAGTTTGGATAACAGTGACCGTACATGGGACTCCGTAAACCCTCAAGGAATTTACAAATACATCTATGAGCGCCAGCCTGTCACTGTTCGTTATGGAATGGATGTTGACGGAAAGACTGAATGGGTGAGCGGAGGGATGTTTTTCCTGTCGGAGTGGAGCGTCCCTGCCAACAGTATTGAGGCGTCCTTTCAGGCGCGAGACGCTTTCCTGTATCTATCCAGCACGAAGTACACCGGAAGAAAATACGGCACGCTCTATGAGATGTGCTACGATGCCTTGGAGCTGTTGGAAGCGGATGAAATTACCTTCGATATTTCGGATGAACTGAAAGATTACTCCACCGACATTACAAGCGATGAGTCTACTTATCACAATTCCGATATTTTGCAGCTTGCGGCAAACGCTGCTGGAATGGCTTTGTACCAGACTCGTGATGGCGTGATAAAAATTAACAGAGTCTACGGAGCCGATACCTCCAATCCCGTGTTGGACATTCCAGTACTGAACAATTATTCTTGGCCGGAAATCACCTTTGCCCAGAATATGCTTAACGTAGTGACCACCGTAGGAAATGCCACCTACGCTTATCCTGAAAATCCTTCGGGCAAAGGCGTGAGCCAGACTCTGAGCAATGTTATGCTCACAAAGGACATCCTTGCAAAATCCAGGAATGCCCTTACAGAGTCTTATGGAGTCCTTTCCAACCGCCGCAAGGCTTCTCTCACATATCGGGCAAGCCCTACTATTGACGCCCTTGATATGGTAAAGATTCACCATCAGTTCAATTACGATGCTGTCTTGCTGGCGACCAATGTAAAGTACACTTTCAATGGGTGTTTCAAAGGTACTGTAGAGGGGTACATGATGGCAGATGCTCAGGCTATGTCTCTTGACCATACCAGCGAACAGCTCGATTGGGGCGAGTCCGTTATTTTGTCTGCCACCCTCTCCCCTGCTTCTATTGACTCTCCTAAAATCAACTGGGCAGCTTCTCCTGAAGGAATCGTCTCCCTTCACGTTCTGACGAATGCAGAAGGAAAATCCACCTGCCAAGTCAAGTGGAATTCTCCGGGCAAGGCTGTTGTCACAGCTTCAGCAGGCGGCGTCTCCGCAGAATGTTCCTTCGCTACGGCGTCGTACAATCTGTTTGATGTTGCGGAGGGCAGCACCGTTCTTATGAATGAGGGTGGCAACGTGGCCGAGTTCATCGTTGCAAAGCATGACTACGAAAGCGAGCTGAATGGAGCCGGGCGAACTCTTCTGGTTCGAAAACACTACGCGGCTATCATGGCTTGGAGCTCTACATGGTCTACTTACGCCAGCAGCAGCGTAAACAGCTGGCTCAACGGAGAGTACTTCAACTCGTTCAGCTCCGCCCAGAAGCAAGCTATCGACAAGACGACTATCTATTATACTCCCGGTTTTTCTGACTCTTATTGCAATTCTGGCAGTAGCAAAGTGACTACGATGGCAAAAAGCATTTTTCTGCTTTCTCACCACGAGTTTGGATACGACACGGAAGGCTCTGATGCTCCGAATTGGACAACTAGCAGCCCGAGCTATAAGCACAACGAGGGCACTCCCCTGCAAAATGCATCTGGAATCCTGAAAACGATGCTTGCCTCTGACATGGAGGGCTCCAGCAGAGGACGATCTATTTGGACGAGAACTCCTTACCTGTACTCGCTTCAGATGCTTCGTGATATTGCTGGCACAAGTTCAAGCGCCAACAAGTACTGGCGGCCTCTGTTGGTCAGCAAACTTGTAAATGCATACGCCGTGTATGATTCTACGTTACAAGTGAATACCAATGCAGAGACGATTTCTTACGCTACGAATGACGATTCCCCCCGTAAGTATGATAATGTTGTTCACCCTGCATTTACCGTCCCGAAGTCTCTTGCTATTGACGCTGACGGCAAACTGATTTTTTAAGAGGTGAAGTATGGCAACATGGATAACCGACCGAACGCAGGCGGATATAGACCGGGTCAAAGAGCTGACCGCAAAGGCCAGAACCGGCACATGGACAGAAGAGGAGCAGCGAGAATGGGCTTCCGGAATGAAGGGCGCTCTGAGCTATACGGATTACAACCGCATTGAAAACGGAATCAAAGAACTCGCCGAAATCGTTGGCGCACTTTATTCTGCAAGGATTGTACAGCAAAACATTCAAGTTATTACTGCGAAAAATGAAAGCGGCGACATTCCTGCGTGGGACACTTATCCCGCCAAGTATGAGTTCTTCATGCCGCTGACGGCCAAGAAAGCGGGCCTGCTGCTCCGCTCGCTGGAATTCCGTGTCAAGGGCTATGTGCCGGGCACGATGCGCACCGTTCTGCGCAAGTACGGCTCCACGACCGCCCTAGTGGATAAGTTCATCGACATTATCCGCGGCTACAACGACGTGGTGTTGGACATGGGCGATTTCCCGCTGGAAAAGGGTGTCGAATACCAGCTCTATTTCGCCGCCTCCAACAACTTCTACCCGCCCTCTGTCGAGCCCTCATGGGTCGTCGCAAACGACTACGTCAACATTACAAATGGAAGCGCCTATTACGGCGACGACAGCAAGCTTATTTTTTCAGGAACAATCGGTTTAACCGTACCTGTGGAAGCTGGTTGGACAATCAATGATTATCTGACCATTGCGGATGCCACTCGGTGGATTGATAACGTGAAAGCCATTCGTTCCAAATGCAGCGGCAAAAGTTCTACCCCGGGAGTTCCCGAGGCGCTGAGTTATCATTTTGCGGTTATCAACCAAGTAGAAAAAGTTTTGTCTGACATTGAAGCGATGGCAAAGGATCATTTACTTTATTGTTCAGATACAATATGCGGAGGTGAACCCTATTATGCATTTTGTTGACCGAAAAGCAAAATATCCCGGGCGTTGGACTATGATGAAATCTGACGGCACATCAGAAATCGTCACTTTGATTCGTAATGATGAACCTGTTGTCGATGGTACTCCAATGAACGCCGACACCCTCAACACTCTGAGTGATGTTGCAGGGGCTGACATTGCAAAGGAAAAGGCAGAAGCCGCCGCAACCGTTGCGTCAACCGCAAAAGACGCTGCTGAATTAGCCGCAAACTCTTCGGAAAAAAGCAAAGACGCTGCGGCGAAGAGTGAAGCTGCGGCGAAGCAGTATGCGGACAATGCAGCGGCTATCGTAAGTACCGACCCCACCCTTACCATCTCGGGCGCACCCGCAGACGCCAAAGCCGTGGGCGACCGCATCAACGCTATCAAAATCGAGACCGACAAGACCCTCACCATCTCCGGCGCGGCGGCGGACGCTGCGGCTGTAGGCAGCATCGTGCTGCCCCGGGTGGTGGTGCAGACCGAGGCAGGCAGCTCCATCGTCCTCTCGGACGGAGAGAAAGACGTGAGCGGCGTGGCTGCGGACGGCAGCTTTTCTGCGGCCCTGCCCCACGACGGAGAGTGGACCGTCACCGCCACGCTCGGCACCGGCGCGGCCACGGAGACGGTGCAGGCGGAGTATTGCCGCACCAAGACCCTGACTCTGACCTACTACACCCTGACCGTGACGGTCAAGGCGGGCAGCGCCATCACAGCCAGCTGCGGGGACAAGACCGTGACCGGCACGGTGCCGGAGAGCGGCAGCATCAAGCTGTATCTGCCCATCGCTGGCACGTGGACGGTAACGGCCACGTTGGGCGACGAAACCACTACCGCCACCGTAGAGGTCACCGAGTACAGGGACTATCCCCTTGAGCTGGCCCATGTCCACATCTACGGCGCAAGCTGGGATGGCACCAGTACCACCAAGTGGAGCCGCACCGACGAGGCAGCGGAGTTTACTGACCCTGTGCCGTATGTTGCGGGCGCAAAGAGCTACGGCAGTCCTTTTGATGACCGTCTGCCGTGGAGCGGCATGGTGGTCAGCGAGCGCACCGGCGGCACGATGGTAGCCATCCCCAAGTTTTGGTACAAGCTGACCCAAAACGGCAGGGGAATGACCATCCAAATCGCCGACCGCGCGGTGGAGGGCTACAGCGTCAGCCCTGCCCACATGGACAGAGGCGACGGTCACGGTGAGCGGGACGTGGTGTACGTTGGCCGGTATCACTGTGCCAGCGGCTACAAGAGCAAGACCGGCAGCCTCCCGCTGACAAGCATGACCCGCTCCGTTGCCCGGGCGAACATCCACGGCCTCGGCTCTGCCATCTGGCAGTGCGATTTTGCTATGAGGTTTACGCTCTGGCTGCTGTACATCGTCGAGTTTGCCGATTGGAACAGTCAGGCAAAAATCGGCTATGGATGCAGTCCGAACAGCAACACCTTTACGATGGGCTATACCGACTCAATGCCGTACCACACCGGCACCGATCGGAGCAGCCGGGCTACCTACGGCGGCACGCAGTACCGCAACATCGAGGGCCTGTGGGATAACGTGTTGGACTGGTGCGATGGCTGCTACTACAACAGCAACGGCCTGAACATCATCCTGAATCCCTCCGAGTTCAGCGACAGCAGCAATGGCACGGCGGTCGGCGTTCCGTCCAGTGGCTGGCCGTCCGCATTCAGAGTCAAGACAAACGGCGGCTTCCCGATGTTTATCCCCACATCCGCGTCCGGTAATGACGCAACGTACTCGTGCGATTACTGGAACTTCATCTCGTCGTACCCGTGCCTCTACGTCGGTGGTTACTGTAGCCACGGCTCCAACTATGGTTTGTTCCACGTCAACTGCAGCAGCACGTCGAACGTCAACGGGTACATCGGCTGCCGCCTCCAGGAACTCCCCAACGGGGGAGTCTGAGGGGGCCGCAGCCCCCGCAGATAACCGCGCCGTAAGGCGCTGAACTTTATATGGGACTGTCTGTGCATTGCCGGTGTTTTTTGTTCCCGGGTGTCGGGCGATTGCTGGTGCTTCGGCTCGTCGTGCCCGTGCCTCTGCGTCGGTGGTGGCTATGGCCGCAACTCCGGCTATGGTTTGTTCTGCGTCGGGTGCGGCGGCGCGGCGGGCGCCGGCGGGGGCGTCGGCTGCCGCTTCCTTTTTGATATTTCCAACCTCACAGATTCTTGGCACAGACAGCCGCACACCTCATGGTGAAGATAGGCATTTTGGGAGCAGGCTAGTACACTCCGCAGGGAGCGATGGAAAGCCTGCACAGCTAAAAGGAGGTATCCCGATGAAAAGGGCTGGAAAGCTCTTTGATACGCTAATATCAGATGATAATTTGTTGCTTGCCATTGATGAAGTCAACCGCACCCACCATTGGTGCAAGGGCCACCGCCCCAACACCTGCACGGCGTGGGTGGAAGAAACCAAAGCGGAGCGGGTGAAAGACCTGCGCCGTATGCTCATCAAGGGCTTTGAGCCGAAACCGCCCCATGCCTCCCAGCGCTGGGATACCAGCGCCCGGAAGTGGCGAACCATCAGCGAACCGGCGCAGTGGCCGGACCAGTATGTGCATCACGCCCTCATTCAGGCGCTGCAGCCGAAGATGATGCAGGGCATGGATTTTTACTGCTGCGGAAGCATCCGGGGCCGGGGAACGGAGCGGAAGAAGAAAGCGATCGAGCGCTGGCTGAAGTATGACCGAAAGGGTACGAAGTACGAGTTTTGCGGGGACATCCGGCATTTTTACGAGAGCCTGACCCCGGAAGTGGTGATGGCGAGAATGCGCCAGCTCTACAAAGACCGCCGCGTCCTTGACCTCATCGAGCGCATCATCCGCAACGGCATCCAACTTGGAACCTACACGTCTCAGTGGCTTGCCAACGCTGTGCTGCAGCCCCTTGACCGGCTCATCCGGGAGAGCGGCTATTGCAAGCACTACGCCCGGTACATGGACAACATGACGGCATTCGGCCCAAACAAGCGAAAGCTGCGGAAGCTCCGTATCCTTGTGGAGGACTGGCTGAACGCTCACGACCTGAAGCTCAAGGGCGACTGGCAGGTGTTCCCGGTGGCAAAGAGGCAGCGCAAAGTGCCGCTGGCCCCGCCCCGGCGTGGCTATGAGCGCACCAAAGGCCGTCTGCCGGATGCCGTAGGCTATCGCTACGGCAGAGGGTACACCATCCCGCGCAAGCGGAATCTGCTGCACATCAAGCGGGCGCTGGCACGGTATCGCAAGCGCAGGCGGAAGGGCAAGCCCATCGCACCCAGAGCGGCGGCAAGCCTGCTCTCGCGCCTCGGGCAGCTCCGGCACTGCAACAATTATCATCTCTATCAATGGCTGTTTCGGGGAGAGCGCATCGTGCGCGACCTGAAGCACGTCGTCCGAGAGCATCGGAGAAAGGAGAACCTGACGTGGACTATGTTTTTGGCACAGAGGGCGGCGCTGAAGTCCTCAAGACCATCGGCGACGCTCACACCGGTCTGACCGGCTACCACCAGCTTGAGCGGGAGTATCCCGACCAGACCATCACCGACAGCTTCCGTGTCGTCCGCAAGCTGCGCAGCGCGGAGGACGCGGAGGGGCGCTGCTATGACTGGTACGAGATCGACCGCCACTACCGGATGACCGACAAGACCGGACCCGTGGCGGAGCAGCTGGCAAAGACTGCCGCAGAGATGGAGGACGCCCTGTGCGAGCAGGATATGGAATCACAGGAGCGGCTGGCGACTATCGAGGACTCGCTGTGCGAGCTGGATGCCGCCGTCAACAAATAAGGAGGACATCAAAATGGACAAAATCTGGGCAAACAGACTGGTCGCAGGGACCAAGACCTGGGCAGAGATGCCCACGAGCCGCCGCACCGGGGTCAAGCGGGAGCTGGTCAAACGGGTAGCCGACGGTGAGATCAGTGAAGAGCGGTATAAGGAGATCACGGGGGAGGACTACAATGGGTAAGCTGCTGGAACTGCTGGAAAAGTTGGTGCGGGCTATCTTTGGCCCGGGGGACGAGCGGGACACCGGCGAATCTGAGCCTGCGCCCCAAGCCCCCAAGGCAGAGGCTGTCACCGGCTGGCAGGGCGGTCCCCCCTATCGCTTTGTGGACGTGAGCCGGTATCAGGGTCTTATCGACTGGGCGCAGGTGGCTGCGGCGGGCTACAAGGGGGCAATGCTCAAGACCGTGAGCACCAACCGCAAGCTCTCCAAGCGGGCAGACGGCCTTTATATCGACCCCACCTTTGAGACCAACTACCGCAACGCCCGGGCTGCCGGGCTGGACGTGGGCGTCTACTACTACACCTACGCCACCAGCGAGGCGATGGCTGATGCAGAGCTCGCCCTGCTGCGGCAGGCGGTATACGGCAAGGAGCTGACCCTGCCGGTGGCGGTGGACGTGGAGGAAAACAAGCTCAAGCCCATGAGCACCCTCGACCTCACCAACCTGACCGCCTACGCGCTGGAACAGGTGGAGCGGATGGGCTTTTACGCCCAGCTGTACACCTACACCCACTACTCCAACATGGAGCTGGACATGGGCCGTCTGGCAAACCGCTGGGACGTCTGGCTGTCCGACACAACCGGACACACTCCCGCCGTTGGCTACCACTACAGCGCCCACCAGCACACCAGCAAGGGCGCTGTGCCTGGCATCACGGGCGACGTAGACCTCAACGTCACCACCGTCAACTACCCCCGAATCATCGAAAAGAAGGGTCTGACCCGTCTTCGGGAGGGCGCATGAGCGAAGCAATCATCGTAGCCATTATCACCGGCGGTCTGAGCCTGATCGGCGCGATCGTCTCCAACAACCACACCGCCCAGAGCATGGACGCCAAGCTGGACAAGCAGCAGGCGATCACGGACACAAAGCTGGAAGAGCTGACCCGGGAGGTGCGAATGCACAACAACTTTGCCCAGCGCGTCCCGGTACTTGAAGAACAGATCAAAGTGGCAAACCACCGCATTGCAGACCTCGAAGCAGACCACGAAAAAGAGAGAGGAGAGTAATACATGGCAACGATCAATAACATTTTGGGCGTCATTCCCGCCCCGGTGGCGGCAGTGCTGATGCTGGGCGGCTTTATTTTCTATGCCCTTGGCTGCATCCGGCTAGGCTATGGTGCCGCCGTGAAGCCTCTGGTGCTTGACCTCATCGAGCGGGCCGAGCAGGAGATCCAGGGTACCAAGCGGGGCGCAGAGCGCAAGGCGTGGGTCGTCAAGATGCTCCGGGCCGCTCTGAGCGCCAGCAAATACGGCAGGCTCATCAGCTGGGCCATCACTGATGAGACCATCGGCGCAGTGATTCAGTTTTTCTTTGACCGCATGAAGGCGGCCTTGCAAAATCAGTGAGGTTTTGACTATGAGTAGCACTACGTACGCACGGCATTGGTTAAAACAGGCCATTTTTACGAATGAGTTCAACTTTTCCAGCCTCAAAAGTCAAACTCATCACCATTTTGGTAATGTCAACAAACTGGTGACGTTTTGTCACCGGTTTGCCGCGCTTGGCACTATGGTGCGCAACGCCGGACAGCTGCCGCAGCCTTTTTGGCTCGGTGCTACCTGTGGCGGCGGCTCGTGTAGTGCTGCCCGCTGCGCTGCAAGGACTTGACCGACAGCAGATGACCGCCGCAATCAAAAACGCACCGCTTGGGAGGGTAGACCGTAAGATAGCCTTACTGCGGTACGTTGAGCGGCTCCCGCTGCCGGACATTGCAGCACAGACACATTACAGCCGGACGGCGGTAGGCTACCGGCTGAAAGGCATTGAAAAAATGTTAAATGTGTGATATAATATTTTTACGAGCTGAGTGTATGTAGGACGCATGTTTAAGGCTGATTCTACAAACGCAACAAAGCGGCAGGCTATTCCAGAGCTTGCCGCTTTTCTTTTTGCACGAATTGTGGTATAATATACTTAACAAATCCACCCGGCCTCTCGAAGAAGCGCATTAGGGTGGATATTTGCCAGCTAGCCCCGTGCTTTATCTGGGAATGAAAAAAGCGGTTGCCAGATAGGCGCCGACCAGTCTCCCGCTCGCCTACTTATAGTGCGTACCATGCGGGAGACGCAATTTTGCCACTTCGGTGGCGGGGCGATTACTCGCTCACTTATAATCCATCAGCTTTAGGCTGGTGGATTTTGTTTTATTCGCACTAGTTTTGTCAAAAGCATTGCCATATATTGGATGATGTGATATTTTAGCATTGCACTTCAATGTGTGCATCTTTACAGTTAAGCGCTCATGCGGATTTTTCCGCGTGGGCGCTTTTCTTTTTTTGTCCTTCGTTATACCTTCGTTGTCTTTCGCTTTTTGCTGATGCGGTACACTAAGAGCACAAGGAGGGATGTATTATGAGCTATTATCCGACACCCGGAGCACCTTACGTTCCGCAGCAGCCTGTCAATCCTTACGGCGGTATGGGCACGGTAGGACTTGCCACTTCCCTGCCAAACGCACAGATGCAACAGGCACAACCGCAGCGTCCGCAGCCGATGAATGGGCAACAGCCCGTTCAGCAGTCGGCACAAGACGGTGGTTGGCTGCTGGGCAGACCTGTTTCCAGCAGGGAGGAGTTTTTGGCGATACCGTCTGACCTGTACGGCAGACCGACCTATTGTCCTGACCTGCGCAGCGGTGTGATCTACTGCAAGCGGCTCAACCCGGACACCTGCGAATCCTATGTACAGGAGTTTTACAGCCCGGAAGCGTGGCGGCAGATACAGGCGCAACAGGCGCAGCAGACCGCTGCACCGACACAGCAGTATGTGCCTATTGAAGAGTATAACGCCCTCGTCCACAGGCTGGATGAACTGGAAAAGTGGCAGAAGAGCTTTTCAAAGCCCGCTGCCGCTGCGAAGAAAGGAGAATAACAATGTCCTCTCCGTTTGATGTGATTACTCACAGCCCCATCATGCAGCTTGCAAATCTGGCTCGTGCCGGGCAGAACCCGATGGGGCTTATCCAGCAGTTGAGCGGGCAGAACGCGCCTATCATGCAGGGCCTGAACCTGATTCAGGGTAAGAACGAAACGCAGCTCAGGACGATGGCACAGAACCTCGCCAAAGAGCGCGGCATCGACCTGAACCAACTGGCAAGTGCTCTGAACCTGACGCTGCCCCGGTAAAGCATCCCTCTAAGCGAAACGCTTCTCAGTTTTGCGGACTTGATAAAAACCGCTTTTATTTGGCTTCGCCCACCGCACACGGCGGTGGGATGGCATAACGCAAAACTGAAAGGAGTTTTGTTATGGACGATTTTGCAACTGGTTATCTGGCTGGGCAGGACGGCGGCAATAACAACGGCGGATTCTTCGGCAACGAAGGTCTGTGGGCGGTTATCATCCTCGCCATCATCTTCGGCTGGGGTACAAACGGCTACGGTCGAAACGGTGGTGACAACGGCATGAACAGCTACATCCCCTATCTGGTCGGCACTGGCGCAACTGGTCAGGGTGGCGCAGATACTCGTGCGGCTCTGTCTGAAGGCTTCTACCAGCAGGACACTTCCCGTTCTCTGGCTGGCATTCAGAGCGGTATCTGCTCTCTGGGCTATGACCAGCTGGCGCAGATAAACGGAGTCAACGCCAACATCGCAAACGGCTTTGCGGGCGTGAACAGCGCCATCTGTCAGCTCGGCTACCAGAACGCACAGCTCGTGAACGGTCTGGAACGCAGCGTGTCCAACGGCGACAACGCCATCAGCCTCGCCATCATGCAGGAGGGCAACGCACGGCAGGCGGGTCAGACCGCACTTTCCACGCAGCTTGCATCTTGCTGCTGCGAGAACAAGCAGCTCATCGGCGACCTGAAGTACACCATTGCACAGCAGGACTGCGCTACCCGTCAGGCTATCGCAGACAACGCCCGTGCCATCGTGGACAACTGCAACGCCAATTTCCGCAGCATGATGGACTACTTCACGCAGGATAAGATTGCCACTCTGACCGCTGAGAACCAGAACCTGAAGTTCGCTGCTTCTCAGGATCGTCAGAATGCGCTTCTGACCACTGTGATGTCCCAGCAGACCGATACCATCCTGAACCGGGTCAATCCTCGTCCGATTCCCGCTTATCAGGTGGCAAACCCCAACGTGGGCGTGAACTGCTGCGGCTGCTGCTAACCTACACACTCCCCGATAACACCGGGTGAACCATCGGGGCAGGGGTAAGACACCTCTGCCCCTGATTTTTTAGGAGGAAAACATTATGGCTTGCAAAACAAGCTGCAAACTCTGCCCGCACTTGGTCATCAGTCAGGCGGTCACGTTTGCCAACGACACGCTGACCATCAATATCCCTGCTGGCGCATACCAGAACGGAGAGAAGTATTGTATCGTGGTTGCTCAGAGCTTGCCGGACACGACTACCATCAACGCCCCTGTGGTCATTACCATAGGTGCAGGCACGACCGCATACCCTCTGACCGACTGCAACTGCGCTCAGGCGACCGCCGAGAGCATCCACACCCGCACCCGCTATGCTACTCGTGTGGCAACGTCCGCTACCGGCACAGGCACGTTCAAATATCTTGGCTGCTTCTGCCGTTCCCACGCCGGTGCGCCTGCGTCCATTTCTTGAGGAGGTATTAGATTATGGGCAAGATTAATTTTCGCCGCATGATGATGCTCCGCGACCACGATAAAGACCGTGAGCCGGAACGTGACCGCCTTGAGGAAGAACGTGACCGCAGGGAACGTGAGCTGGAACGCCGTCTGCGCAAGCTGGAAGATGGCAATGACCGCTATCCTTACTATCCGCAGGAGGAGAACCGTTACATCGACCCCTACCCTATCCCCCGCTACCCTGACGTTGAATATGGGCGCAAGATGCCGCAGATTGGCTTCTCGCAGAACGGAGACTGGGACAAGCGGTCTGGGCAGTATGAGCATGGCGGTGCGGACAGCCGCTCCATCAAGATGCCACGCAAGCACCTCACCCACGATGAAGCAGAGGAATGGTGCGACAGCATGGTAAATGCTGACGGCACGAAGGGCTGTCACTGGACGCTGGAACAGACACAGGACGTTGCCAAACAGCGCAATATCACCTGTGACCCGAACGATTTCTGGGCTGTTATGAACATGATGTACTCGGATTATTGTCAGGTCGCAAAGCGCCAGTCCGTTGACACTCCGGGCTTCTACGCTGACATGGCAAAGGCGTTCCTTGAGGACGCAGATGCCGCAGACGGCAAGGCATATCTCTACTGGGATTGCATTGCTGATAAGTAAAACGAAACCCCTGTGCGGTCGTTGTAGCCACACAGGGGTTTATTGTTATTCCCAAAGCAAACATTTTGATTTTAGATTAAATAAGTCGTGCGGATGGAATACAAGACTCTTGTCAAGTTCCACAATACTAACAACGAAAAACTTGCCGGGAACTTCTCGTTCGATTTTCGCTTTCGCTTTTTCCTTGCTGTTTGCAAACAAGACGAACGGAGTTTGGAAATGTCTGCATTTTTTGTCATCATCGTACTGGATTTCAACCCAATAGAAATTTTCCATATATCTCTCCTTTGTTGTTTTAATATTTTACAGGCGGTTCAGGCAACGGCATCCAGTATGTAACATTGTGAGGTTTTCCATTTTTATCTCGCCATTCACCAAAGTCTTTCTCATATCCAACAATGTCAACATCAAATTCGTCTGGGCTAAATCCAATAACATACGGATTGTATTCGTCTGGCATCTCGTTTTTCACGTTTATCCACTGCCCAATTTTAGGGGCGTTTGAAATATCATACGAACAATATCCAATACATTGTACCGCTCCTAACTCATCAATAAGGTTTCTGCTTCCGATTTTTGTAATGTAAACATCGCGAACTCTCTGCCACCCGCTCTTGTAGTCAGAATATTCGTCTTGTGAAATTACGATATTATCTGGATTCAATTCTTTTCTTCCACAGGTTAGGTTCCATTCATTTGCGATTCTCTGCTTCATTTGATATTCGTTGCGAAACACTCTTGTTTCTTTTAGAGCGTTTTTCAACAAACCACGACAAGGTCTATAAGCAATCATAGGTCAACCCTCCATACAGCTTGACGTTTATCTTTTAATCAATTCCTTGATATACAGCGTTTCAAATTTTGTTAAATGAGGATACTCGTTTCGAGCCATCCTTTCTGCCTGTTCTTCAACACTCAAAATACTTTCAAAGGCATCATTTACATCAACAACATAGCACATACACTCATGGTCGTGCTTATCATTCCAACCTTCAAAAAGAGCAACGAACTTTTTCATTTCGTCAATCCTCCAAAAAATCTTCCAACTCAATCTTCCCGTCTGCCGCCGCCACCGCCAGAGCGTACACAAACTGCCCGATGGTCATTCCGTGCCGTCTGGCTTCACGGTTGATGTACTTGCGCTCTTCCTCGCTCATAAGGATGGTAATACGCTTTGAACGCTTGCCGTCACCGCTTGCAATGCCCTGATGCGATACTGGCATCGGGATTTTTTTCTTTGTCAAGCCAGCTTCTGCTAGTGCGCCTGATACATCGCCCTGTTCGATAAGACGTTGAACTTCTTTTGCCTGTTTCAGCTTCTTCGGCTTACCTTCGCCTAACACGGCATCACTCGGCTGACTTTTGCCGTCTTCGGCTTGCTTCGGCTTAATACTGCTTAATTCCGCTTCATTTGGCTGTGCATGGCTGTCTGTGGCATCACTCGGCTTAATTGGCCATTGTTCGGCATTATTCGGCTTTGTTTGGCTTACTTCTTCTTCCTTTGGCTCACTTCGGCTTAATGTATGCTCCAAAAAAACAGGCTGGAAGTCAAACCCGCCCAACAAGCCGGATGTTTTTTTGCTGGTTGACTTCATTCTTCTTCATCCTCCATCTTTGCTCCGCAACAAGCGCAAAATCTTGTCTCACGGTACATTTTCGGATAACGTGCAATTTTATAATGGCAGTTTGAGCATTCGAGCCAATTCCAATGTTCTCCATCCTCGTCCACTCGATGATGAACTTCCCACTTTGCCGTTTCTTTCGGCTGAATTTCATCCATCAATTTTACATGGCGAATCACATTTTCTAAAACATCGCATACACTTGCTGTTTCACTGCGAAATCTTGCTTGGTCAGCTTGGTTCTGCAAATAGTAATTTACGAGTTCTTCAGAATCAATCAATCTCATTTTTATCACCCTCCACAATCGTCTCTGCCAACGCCTTGAAATCCTCTGCGCTAGTGCTCTTTGCTGTGTCACCGCTAAACAGGCTGTGTCGCTCTGCCTGCGCCTTACGAACTCCCATAGACGGTCTAATCTTCACGTCCAGCAGGGTTGTTCCCATGCTTTGTGCAATCACAGGAAGCTGCTCTACAACCTCTTTGGACAGGTTTTCACGGCTCTTGTACTGGTTCAGGAGCAGACCTTCAATCTTCAAAGTCGGGTTGAAGTATCTGCGAACATCGCCGATGGTCTGCGAAAGCTGGCTCAATCCGGCAAGCGCATAGCGGTCTGCTGTAATAGGCACGATGATGCTGTTGGCGGCGATCAGAGCGTTTACAAGCGCAAGACCGAGCTGCGGGGGAGTGTCCAGAACAATGTAATCGTACTGTTCTGACACGGATTCCAGCGCCTCACGCAGTCGGAAGTTCTTGCCAATGTCCCGGACAAGCTGCTCGTCAATGTCCTTCAATGCGTTGTCTGACGGCAGAATGTCACCGGCTTTGCAGTGCTGGATTCCTTCTTCTACTGTACCTTGCCGGGTCATTACATCGAACAGAGTACACACGTCCTCTGTCTGTGCGCCGTAGGTGTCCGTTGCGTTGCACTGGGCATCGCAATCCACCAGCAACACTTTCTTGCCAAGCAACTGCAACGCACCAGCCAGACAGGTGCTTGTTGTGGTCTTTCCTGTGCCGCCCTTCTGGTTAGCGACAGCTATGATTTTTGCCATTTTATCACTCTTTCTTTATTTGCTGTTAAGCGCTTCAATGGAATAAAACGCTGGCATATACTTGTCTATGACACCCGCTTTGTCTACGCTTCTAATCAGATAGCCAACTGGTCTGTCCGGGAATGGCGTTCTGCTTAAGGATAAGATGTCCTTATATGCTGCCTTTACCGTCTCGTAAACCGCTTCTCTGCGTCTCGGCAACTTGATTTCAGAATGCTCTTTCTTCATCCACTTCTCAACCACTTTTGCCACGTCAACGCAGTCTTGCTTTTCCAGCTCGTCGCACATAGACCAGTCAAAATCCTCGTATCCGCTTCTGCGAGGCTTTCTTGCAGCTTTTTGAGGTTCGGTAGATACTTCGCTTGCCTGAGCTTCAATCAGCGTCTCAGACGCTTTAATTTTGGGCTTAAACTTGACCGCCACAGCCTTTCGTGCCACAAGAACCGGTTCATAGGTCACCACAATGTCAGATACGGCATTGATTTCATCCACTGCAACATCAAGCACTCGTTTACGAAGGTTCTTGTAAATATCGTAGCTTGCTTCCATCGCACCAAGCTGTTCTCTCAGCTTTTTCAAACTGATTTCATGCGGTTTGCTGTCCATGTTCAGCCAGTCCCGAAGAATCGAATAAAGTAGGATGCTGTACTGTGATTTCATCCGTGATGTGTAGCGTAGACGATACCGAACGTACCCGCTTTCGGCAATATCAAAAAAGATTGGTCGAAGGTCAGGGTTGCAAGTGATTGCCACAACATAAGACCTCGTTTCCGGCACATAGTCCAGTTTTGCCCTCGTAAACAAGACAAAACTTTCAAACGTGCCTTTCTCCTTGTCAATTGGAATCGACACCGTATTGCCCAGAAAGTGCTTGATCTGCGGCTCAATCCTTCGTGCATCAAGGCTTTTTAACCCAAGCAGGTCTCTGTACTCTGCCAACGAGAACTCCACACGGCTGCTGTTTGGGTCTCTCGGATTTATTCTTGACAAATAAACCTCTAGCAACCGAAGCTCACCTGCCGTGTAGTCCCTGAACTTTGCCCACACAAGGGATTTGCTTTTTTCAACAAGGTTGTTATCGGATATTTTTGGCATCCGTTCACCTCCTTTATCAGTCTAAAAACAGTATAGCACAGGTCGGGGGACAAGTCAACACGTTTTGTCCCCCATGACTTGTCTTTTTGTCCCCCATAGGGTTGTCAAACCGTCCCCCGTGACTTGTCAAACCGTCCCCCATGCTTTGTCATTTTGTCCCCCATCTACATATTATATATTAAACAAGAAATAAACAAGAGGTTAAATATCATCGTTAAATAGGCGATGACGATAATTTTCAACAATTTCTTTATTTTTCCATTCCAGCTTGTGGATAACTCAACCTTCCATTTGCTGAATAAAGTCTTTCCAGCAATGATTAGTCTTATCTAACGTGTACAAAAAGTGGATGAAAAATTTTTGAGCCAGTGTTATGGGGGACGGATTGACGAGCCGATTAAATGCAAGCTATATATTATCGCTACTACGTTATTTATTCCGCACAAATGTTGTCAGTTCATAGCCTATGGGGGACGGAATGACAAGGCAAATTTTCCCGATAGGTGTACAAAAAGTGGATGAACGTGGACAAAATGTTCTTCAAAAACTGCGATAATTCGACAATCAGCCAGTTATATTATTTGGATTCACGGTATAAGAATCGTTGGACTTCATAGCAGCTTCCGTTCCAGCGTCCTGTGCCTGATAGAGAATTTCCATCTTCGGGGCGGTTCCATTCGGGTCTGGGTCTGTTCCGGTAGCTTGCGCTATCTCGTAGTTGCCCGATACCATCCGGCAAACAGAGACCCTGTCCTTCAACGGTGTGTGGAGGTTTGCCAGAACCTCCGTCAGCACACCCATATGGTCTGATCCGTGATCTCCGTACCGGATGTACAACAAGGCATCTATTTCGTAGGAAGAACATTCCATCATAGCATCTATGAGAATCTGCCGCTTTTCCAGACCAGGAAGGTCATCTTCCAAATGTTCCAGCAGCCCCGGGTAAATGCAAGCGTCTATGTATCGAGCCGCCGATACACCACAGCAGGTAAACCAGCGCATAGCCGTTGGCAGGGAAATAGCTGCCAGGCCTTGCTCCCAATTGGCGACCGTGCCACGATTTATGCCCATCCGTGCCGCCAGCTTCTGCTGGCTTAGACCAGAGTGCATCCGTGCCATCTCTAATGCTTTGGCCGTTCTTACTAAATATTCATCCATAAATTCACGCCCTTTCAACAAAATTCTGCAAAACTGCCGGATTCGACAAGCCAAAAAATGGAAAAAGCTGCTATGGAGAACCAACAGCAGCCTGTGTTATAACTGTATTGTCAAAAAATTCCAAATAGAAAGGAAACACAAAATGAAAGAAACTGCAATCTGGAACCATGAACGTATGCCGATCATTGACGGAATGCCCGCCAGCGTTACCGATGGGCAGCCACACACACCTGAACCATGGGAGGAAAGCTAATGAACCGAACTGTAGATGCTCTGATTGTCCCATACGCCCGCAGACGGACGCTGGAGCTTGTCCTGAGCCTTTCTGGGTATGAAGCTGATAAAGATGCTTACCTCGAAGCAAAAGGCATCCTAGAACGTGCCGTAGCCGCCTTAGACGATGGGCGCGACCCGGCAGATAACATCGAACGCATTGACGGACAGCTCGTAGAGCTGTGATTGGAGGAAAAATGGATAGGCGTTGTCCCTTTTGACTTGAACGCTCGTGGCTTCCCCGATGAAAAGTAACGGATGCGAAGAAAACATTCGATTTTTGCAAAGTTGTTCAAATTGTATTGACTATACAACTGAAAGATGTATAATCGTATCAAATGAACAATCGTATTTACTGATCGGGAGGATATGCTGCAATGAGCGAACAAGAAAGAGCTAAGATTGACAGGTTTATCGCATGGCTGTTGGAACACCCTGATAAGATTCCGGCAGCGGAACAAGCACTAGACCTAGAGTAACAGAGAATCCCTTGCGCAGAGCTACACCAGCCCGGCACAAGGGATTCTTTTTATTTTACCGGGTCAGAACCACTTCTTTTTTCGGTTTCTACGGTAACGATATTTTCTGCTGTTGCCATATAGCACACGGTCATTGCCTTTTAACAAGGCCTGCATGAACCAGAAGCAAAAGGCACAGCCACACAACAGGTAATACATGGGCTTACCTCACATTTTCTCGATCAGGTTCATCAGAGCTTCACGCTGTTCTTTCGGCATAGATTCAAGCTTTTTCCGAATCCGTTCCACTGCTGCATCGACTTCACTTTGCGGCTGCTGGGGCGGGTTTTCTTTTTGTTCGCCAGTGAGCAGGTAGTCCACAGTAACACCAAAGTATTGTGCTAACCTTGAAGCGTTATCGGAAGACGGCTTTGGGTCTTCGCCTTGTTCATACTTCTTTTTCCAGTAAGACCAAGACGATTTCGGCAGTCCAGCATCAATAACGGCTTTTGTCGGTGCAACATTCTTTGAATCGCATAATGCGAGGAAGTTGTCAAAAAACATATACTCAACCTTCTGTTCTTGTGCAAATTGCCGAAGTTCAACAAATTGAGCATAAGCCCTTGTAATGTTCAAAGAATTGTGCTTTAATAGTGCTATCAGGTTCAAGAAATTGAGCACAATTCCAATCGAATACAAGAGCAATGATTAAATGTTTGAACTTTGTTGACAACATTATATTATCACACTTTTAGTCTTTGTTCAAGTATTTGTACAAAGAAAGGGGAGAGAAAATTTGCGTCCAGAGTGGACGGGGGATGTTATTGGAAAACTTCATGTTCATGGGCTGTCTATTAAAGAACTTGCTGAGAGCATGGGGTACTCGCATGAATACCTAAGCGTCATCCTCAACGGCAAACGAGAACCTACTGGTATCAAAGAAAAGGTTGAAGATGCGGTAAACAAATTGATTGAGCAGAGAAAGGAAAGTGAAAATGGCAAACATTCAAGTTTTTGAATATCAGAACAACAAGGTTCGCACAGTTGATGTGGAAGGCGAAGCATGGTTTGTTCTGAAAGACGTGTGCGAAATTCTGCGCATGGATACTACCCAGCTTAAAAAGGTCGCCGACCGACTGGATGAAGATGAAAAGGGTCGTACCCTGATTACGACCCCCGGTGGAATGCAAGAAACATGGATTGTCAACGAAAGTGGTTTGTACCACGTCATCCTACGCAGCGACAAGCCAGAAGCGGCACCGTTCCGCAGATGGGTCACAAACGATGTGCTTCCTGCAATCCGTAAGACCGGAAGCTACAACGCACCGCAGCTCACACGCTCGCAGCTCCTTGCAACTGCGCTGATCGCAGCGCACGAAGAGCTGGAAGAGAAAGACAAGCAGATTGAAACCATGAAGCCGAAAGCGCTTTTTGCTGACGCTGTGAGCGCAAGCAACCAAAGCATTCTTGTTGGTGAAATGGCAAAGCTGCTGTCGCAGAACGGCATCCAGATGGGGCAGAACCGCCTGTTCCAGTGGATGCGCGAGAACGGATACCTGATTAAAGACAAGAAGCGGACGGACTACAATATGCCAACGCAGAAGTCCATGGAACTTCGCTTGTTTGAAATCAAGGAAACGTCCATTGCACATTCCGATGGGCACACATCCATCAACAAGACCCCGAAGGTGACTGGCATCGGTCAGGTCTATTTCGTTAATCTCTTCTTAAAGACGGAGAAGAGCAAGAAAGCGGAGGGCTGAACATGGAACAGATTTTGACATTGAAGGTAGACCTCGAACACCCGGACGATGCAAAGTTTGCCATTGACGAAGCGGTCAAGGTCTACGAAGCAGACAAGCTCAAGTGGGCAGAAGATGAAATTGCCGAAGCGAAGCATCTGGCGATGAAGATTATGGAGCAGCTTTGTTTGGATGGGTACAGCATCAGTTGGTACGAAGCTGAAAGCTACGGGCTTCATTTGATTAGCGTGTGGCTTAAATTGGAAGAGGACAAAAGAACGGACTGCACTTGTTCTATCAGCTCATCCAAGTGGGATGTTTGGATTGCCAAGTGCGTATGCCTGTGCCGAGCTACCGGCAGGAATGTTCCTGCTTTCATCATCAAAAAGGCTGGTGAGTGCTGGTGACGAATTTTCGCAGGGCGAAAAGCCGCAAACGCAGACTAAAGCTGGCAATGGCAGCTGGCGTATCAAGAAACGATGCCAACAATGTACTGTGGATGGAAAAGATGCTGAACCAGTGCTTTGAACGGCATAATCGGGAAGCCAGACTGAAAGAGGAGATGCAGCGTGGAAGAAAAGTACTGTGAGCGCTGCGGTGTCTTTCTTGGCCTTGTAAATCCATGCAAGAAATACTGTGAAGAATGTAAAATCATTGTTCGCAGAGAACGGCAGGCTCTTATAAAGAAAGGAATTAAGGCTAAGCCGCAACCGGCTTTATGCGCTTGGTGCAAGAAGCCAATGGTTCGGAAGGTCTGGTCTCAGAAGTATCACCCTGAATGTGCAGCAGATGCAAACAAGGCTTTGACCAAAAAGTACAAAGCCAAAAAGCAAAAAGAGCTGAATGAGCTAAAAGCATCTGGTGAGTTCAAAATTACTTGGGATGTGCAGAAGCCAGAACGTGCGAGACATCAAAAGCACGAGCCTCCAAAGTATACCGTGCGACAGATGAACGATGCCGTAAAACGATACGGCATGAGCTACGGCCATTACAGTACTTTACTTGCACAGGGAAAGGTGAAGGCCCCTGATGAACGGTAAATACTACGGCAAGCGAGAAATTCGCTGGCACAGCCGGGAGAAAGACCGGCTAGAACGCATCCAACGCAAGCGAAGGATGGCAAACGATGAAGAAAGCAGTAAGCAACTTCAACAAAAGCAGTCCGTGGCAGAAGCGCTGGCAAAAGCGTGAACCTTTAAGACTGGAACACATCGAGAAAGAAAGAATGAACAAAAATGAAAAAAATCAAAGTCAGAATCACATTCACCGAAGCGGTTCTCGGCACATGGCCTAGCAACCAGAACATTGCACGCGAGTTCATCGCCAGCAAGTCCCCGGACGCAAACACCATAGAGGACGAGGTGGCAGCTCTGGGCGCTGACGCAGTAGCAGACAAGGGCATGACCGTTTTTCCGCGCAACGAGAACGGCGAGCCTATCTTGTATGACTACCAAATCAAGGGGTTCTTCAAGGATTCCTGCGGTATGCTGGGTCGTATCGGCGGAAAAACCGAAACTGGCAAGAAGAAAGCTGTCAACGAATCCGGCAAGCTGACGGCCTACAAGAAGGTCATTGATGGGTTGATTTTCGTTCAGCCCCGCATGATTCCCATTAATGTGAACGGCGAGATTACCGAGTGCCAGCGCCCACTCCGCGCACAGACAGCGCAGGGCGAGCGCGTCAGTCTTGCCAACAGCGAGCAGATTCCCGCTGGTTCGACCTGCGAGTTTGAAATCGTTCTTCTGGACGATTCTCACGAGAAGGTTGTGCGTGAATGGCTGGACTACGGCGCTTTGCGTGGCATCGGACAGTGGCGCAACAGTGGGCGCGGGAAGTTTACATACGATATTTTGAACGATTAAGGAAATATCATAAGTGGAAACAATGAGAGAAAAAACGCTAAGACAGGCAAATAAGGAAATCTATTGGGCGTGGAAGTCTATGAAACAACGCACACAGAACCCAAAATGCTCTGCGTATAAAAACTACGGAGCCAGAGGAATACAAGTTTGCAACAAATGGCAGAAGTTTGAGCCTTTTTGCGAATGGGCATTATCGTCTGGATGGGTTAAAGGACTTGATTTAGACCGAATCGATAACAATGGAAACTATTGTCCTGAAAATTGTAGGTGGGCAACTCGTCAAGATAATGTCAACAACCGCAGAATCACAATTGTTTTGACTGTAAATGGAAAATCTTTTCCATGTGCAGAATGGGAAAAAGAAACCGGTATACCGAGAGGATCTCTGAAAGTATGGACTGAAACTAAAGGAAAGGAGTACGCAGAAAATCGTATAAAAGAAGCGCTGAAAGATGGGTATATTCCCAAAAATTATGCCTATTCACACTGCAAACCAATAAAGGATATTAAAACAGGGGAAAAATACAATTCAATCCGTAGCGCATCTCGTACACTCAAGATTTCTTACAGTAAAATTGCGAGGGACTTAAACTCCGGCAAGGGGCGCTTTTCTTACGAAATCCTGAACTAAGTGCAAAGGCACAGCTTTTCAATGAAAGGCGAAGCAATGGCAAAGTGTGGCTTTGAACCGCGTATCAAAGGCAATGCAAAGGATTGAACAGATACGCAATGGAATTGCATAGACACGACATGATTCGCTCCGCAACGGCACAGCTCGGAATTGCTGATAACAGCATGGCCATGGCACGGCTTTGAGACGTGGCGCAAAGGCAATGCAGGGCAAGGCGAGGCAACGGCAAAGAATAGAAACGATAGGCTAAGGAATTGAGTAGCTAGGAGCAGAAAAGCAAAGGCAAAGCAATTCATCGAGAAGCAACGGCAAAGCATGGTATAGCCGTGATTTGCAATGGCAAAAAATGAAAGGAGACAAGATGAAAGCGTTTATTGAAGTTGCCCTAATGTGGGGCATAGCACTGGCAGTGGTTTTGGCGGTATTTCTGCTGAACTTCTGGATTGTGCATCACATCGGTATTCTGGTGGGTGCATCAGCTGCCCGTGGAATCATCACGGTATCTATGGCAATGGCTACGGCGTGGATACTGAATTTTGGAGGTAATAAAAGTGAAAAGCCTGAAAGCTAATGTCCTTTGTGCGCTTGGAATCGCGTTAGCAATCTTTTCGGTAGGATGCGGCGATGCAATCCAGAAAAGTCAGAGCACAGTAGCAATGTTTGGATACGTTTTCCTTTCGTGTAGTTTCCTCGCCGCAGCACTCGTCTTGTGCGCCATTGGGGTCAGCTCTGAAAATGAACGTATCGAACGGGAAAATCGCAAAGTAAAACGCATTCCTCACCACACCAACGAGTGGAGGGATGCACGATGAAATGCCCGATGTGCGGTAGTGACAACATTACAACGGTTGACAGCCGGTCTGCCCCCGACAGCATCGTTCGCAGAAAAAAGTGCCTTGTATGTAACTACCGGTGGTCTACCATCGAAATTGACAAAGACCAGTGGCACAGTGCGTTGCAAATCAAAGAGGAACGCAAGAGAGGGAGACCCAAAGATGATTAACCTTGACAGATTCGGTGGCGTGACAGAGCCGGATGATGGCGTGTATTTCCTAACCCGTGAGCAGGAAGCAGAAGCCAAAGAAGCTGACCGGCTGGCTGAGATCGAGGACTTGCAGTCTGAGATTGAGGGCAGGGAAGCAGAGCTGAAAGACCTCCGTGCACAGTTGGCAGACCTGATGGCTGGTTGATTTTATATAGCCAAGTTAAGCCGAAGTAAGAACAATGATGCCTAATGAAGCCGAAGAAAGGAAAGAAAAATGGCAGTATTAGTAATGGTCTATGGTCATTCCGGCAGTGGGAAGTCCGCTTCGCTTCGGAACTTTGACCCGGAACATGTGGCGGTTATCAACGTGCTTGGAAAGCCGCTGCCGTTCCGAAGCAGCATGAAAACATACATTACCAATGACTACGGCAAGATTGATGCCGCAATCCACAGCACCAAACGTAAGTCTATCGTCATTGACGATGCCACCTATCTTATGACTGGCGAGTTCATGCGGAACGCAAAGGTCGCCGGATACCAGAAGTTCACCGACATGGCAGCCAACTTCAACGCCTTGCTGATGCGGGCGAAGGAACTGCCGGACGATGTGGTGGTCTACTTTTTCGGCCACAGCGAGCGTGACGGAGACGGCGGCGAGAAATTCAAGACCATTGGCAAGCTGCTGGACGAGAAAGTCTGCGTGGAAGGGTACTTTACCATCGTTCTGAAAACCGTTGTGCAGGATGGTCGATACTTGTTCAGCACTCGCAACGATGGGATGGACACCGTGAAAACCCCTCTGGGGATGTTCAATGATGCGCTGATTGAAAATGACCTTGCCGCCGTAGACAAGACCATCCGTGAGTATTACAACATCCCGGTTCAGCCGGATAACAAAGGAGAGTAACAGATGAAGAACATCAACTGGAATGACGTACAGGAAGCCACCGAACGCCGAGACTTGCCTGTTGGCGGCTATGTTGCCGGTATCTGCAAGGCAACGGACGAACCTGCAAAGGAGCGCCTGAACATCGAGTGGGAAGTCGCAGAGGGCGAGTTCAAGGGTTACTGGCGTGAGCAGACCGCTTCTCTTATCGAGCGTGGCAAGCTGAATCCGGGCGAGTGGGCATGGGGCGGCAAGACCATCAAGAGCTACAAGGAAAAGGCACTGCCCTTCTTCAAGGGCTTTATCACCGCTGTGGAGCAGTCCAACCCTGGCTACAAGTTCAACAACGATGAAAAGACCCTGCGTGGCAAGCTGGTCGGTGTGGTTCTCCGCGAGGAAGAGTACATGGGCAACGATGGGAACATCAAGACAAAGCTTGTCGTTGACCGTTTCACCAGCGCGGACAAGATTCGTTCCGGTGACTATGAGGTCAGACCGAAGAAAACGCTGGCTGGTGGGTCTGGTTCTGGCTACTCGCAGGGCGGGAATGATGACTTCTCTGTGATTGACGATTCATCGGATTTGCCCTTTTAGGACATAAACCATGACCGCCTACCTTATATAAGAGCTGCGCTATCTGGCTGGACGGGCGTTTGGAAAAGATGATTACCTGTTGTCTCAACTGCACATCACGCTGCACAGCTTGCCACGACACTTGCGAGAAGTACAAGGCAGAGAAGAAAGACTTCGAGGAGCGCAAGGCATTCGTGTATGAGCTGAACCACAGCCAGAGCGTGTATCACCGTGATTATGAGGACAAGCACCGGGAACGTGGCAAGAAACGGTTTCTCGGAAGTGAATTTAGAGGTGAACGAGGATGAATCAGTGGATCAATGTCAAAGAAAAGTTACCAGAGATGACGGAAGAAGTTACCGAAGAGGAAGGCGACAGAGAATATACGCTTTGGTATGAGAGCAAGCCTGTTCTGGCGTTTGATAAAACCATGTATGACGAAAATAGCAGAATGCAAGCGGCAGTACTTACAGACGATGGTGATTGGCTGACAACGTTTGATGAAAAACGACTTGAAAACGTAACCCACTGGATGCCTTTACCTGATGAACCAAAGGACAACGAATGAACACCGGCAAGCAGTTTGAAGCAGACTTCAAAGCATCCGTTCCATCCGATGCGTGGTGCTACCGTCTGAAAGACAGCGCTGCAACATACTACGGCGGCAACGAGAACCTGTCCTTTTCTATCGACAACATCTGCGACTTCCTTGTGTACCGATACCCGATGAACCATTTGTTTGAGCTGAAAACCATTGAAACGCCCTCTATCCCTCTGGAAAAGGTGTTCGGCAAGTACGACAAGGCAAAGTGCAAATACCGCAAGGAAAAGCACATCACGGACATGGTGGATGCAATGGGGTACAGCGGTCAGACCGCCCATGTGATAGTCAATTACCGGACGGTTAACCGCACCTTTGCAATCCCTGCCAGCAAGGTTCTAGCGTTCCGTTACAACGAGAGCCGCAAGAGCATCCCTTGGCAGTGGGCGGAGCAAGAGGGGATAGAGGTCAAAGCGAAAAGGTTGCGTGTCCATTGGCGGTATGACGTGGATGCGCTGCTAAAAAGATTGGAGAACGAAAATGCCAAATTGGTGTGAAGGAAAACTCAAAGTCCGTGGAAATCCCAAAAACATCGTGCGCTGGTTTACGGATTGCGTGACTGTTTATGCCCGCCCCTATTTCGATAAAAACAAGTTTCCGAATGGAGAATGGGTCTACAACGAAATCCATGATGGAGCATTGCTTTCTTACGATGATGAGACGTTCTACATCAACGTGAAAGACACCGCTTACATTGAGGGTACTACGAAGAACTTCGTTGAAAAGTTCTGCACTGAACAGATTGCTGATGGCGACAACGCAATTCTTGTTCTTCCTGCCATGGCTGCATGGTCGATGGAGCCTGAGCCATACGAAGAAATGTCTAAAAAGTATAGGTTGGATTTCAGATTCTATGGATTTGAAAGCAGTGGATGCGTAAATCAGGAGATGGAAGTCATTGAAGGTAAAACAACCATCAACCGTGAAATTCGATTTGATGATTACCGTTGGGAATGCGCAGACCCGCTAATGGGAGGTTGAAAACATGGAAATTGAGGTTGAGATTTGCGACCGATGCGGCGAGTGCTTTTCGTGGCACGGCGAAGTGAACGGAATCCGAAAAGTAAAAATCAAACAATGTGGCTATGAATGCTCGCCAGACAGGTCGTTCGTTCTTTGCCCCTCTTGCATGGCTGCACTCAACGATTGGCTGAAAGGAGAACAGAAGTGAGTAAGAAAATTTCAGACATTCTGCCCAAGACCGAAATCTTGGCACAGTTGGCAGAAGAAGCATCCGAACTGGCACAGGCTGCGTTGAAGCTGCGCCGTGCGCTTGATGGTACAAACCCGACACCGAAGAGCGTTGCGGAGTGCGAAGGAAATTTGATGGAAGAATTTGCGGACATAAGTAACGCAGTCAATGCTTTATGCGATGCTTGGTTTGGAGATGACCTCGATTCCGAATGCGAATTTTGGGACGCAGAGCTTGAAATTGAGGACGCTAAATACAAACGCTGGCTCTCTCGCCTTGAAGCAAAGGAGCAGTCAGATGAATAAATTCGGAAACTGCCCTCTGTGCGGCAAACAGGTCAAGTTGACCAATCTCCGCAAAATCGCTCGGCAGAACCAGTTGTACGGCTTTCGGATGGCTCTGGATGGCGTTGCCGCCACATGGGGCGCACTGATTCAGAACCTTCGGTGCGATGCAGACCTGAGCGATGAACAGGTGCAGAAAATCATCCGCATTGGCGACAGATACTGGGAGATGGTCGGGCAGTTCAAGAACGAGGACATGACACCTGACGAGTTTGCGGATTACATCACTGCAAAGTCAGAACAGGTCGAAAAAGAGCTGAGGGAAAGGTGGAGCTAATGGACAAGGAACAGCTTGCAATCGCACGGTTGCAGGACGCTACAAGGCTTTCAGAGCATCGGTACGATTTGATGGAGGATAACAATGTTTGAATTTGTAACCCGCTGGCTGGTCTGCTTAGTCTTGCTGGCGGTAGTAGTTAAGTCTGAACGGACAATCAAGGACATGACGAACAACCTGTTTGAGGAACGGCAAGCAATGCTCGTCTGGGCGTTCGTCAACGTGTGTCTGGTTGCTTGTACGGCTGTTGCGATGGGGTGGAAGTAAGTATGGAAATTAAATCAATAAATGATATTCCAATGCCGTTTAGCGACATTGATGTTGCGGAAGCGTTTTATCATCATTCGGAACTTTACATGAAAACAGAGAATGTTTCAACTACGGTAGCAAGCGGAAATTTTACTACGCTGGTTTATAACGCTGTAAATTTGAAAAACGGTTCGTTCAAAAGTTTTGTCGGTTCAGAAAACGTTCAAAGGGCTAAGGTACATATTGAGAGAGAGTAACCAATGGAAAATGAATTTTACTGCCCGATGAAGATGACCAGCAATCCGCTTGGTCGGTGCGTATGCGAGAAAGAAAAGTGCGCTTGGTGGCGGCAGTTGGACAACTGCTGTTCCGTCTGGTGGATTGCACGGAAGCTGGACAACATCGAAACGAAGATGAAGAGGTGAGAGTATGGACGATTGGATTAGCATTAGAGACGGTTTGCCGATTGATTATCAGTCTGTTCTTATTTGGGATGGATGCTCGATTTCCATTGCGCACCGTGAACCCGGTGCACCTGATAACGAATTTGTTGACGACTACAATGACGAGTTCGTATACACAGGATGGTGGAAGAAACTGCTGACCGCTCCAAAGGAGGCCTGATACATGGCAACACCCCCGAAGCGTGGTCGTGGCAGACCGCCGCTGACTGAAGCTGAAAAGAAAAAGCGTGAGAAGCGAGCGCAAAAGGCGAAAGAAGAAGCCGCTGCAAAGCGCGAGAAAGAGCGAGAGAAGAAGAAGCAACAGATGCTTAACAAACGGAAGTCTATCCGATCACAGGTGAGTAAAAAAGTGAAAGAACAGCAAGAGTTGGCTATCGAGAAGTCGAAGATGATGAACACAGGAGATTTGCAGTCAAGAATCGGCGATGAAGAGGACAAGAAAGTTGTCGGCATGATTGCAGCAAAGTATTTTGGCGACCTTCCGAGCGTGGACATGAACAACCCCATTGAAGTGCAGCAACGCCTTGACTTCTTCTTTGATGCTTGCATCGAAGCCAGAATATCCCCTGTGGTGGAATGGATCGCGCTGGTGCTGGGCATCGAATGGCCTAGTCTTAGACAGATTATGACAGGCAAACGCCGTGACGACAGCTTGCAACAGAAGTACATCCTGAAGCTGATTCTGCAAATGCAGTCCATGTGGGCATACAACGGTATGTATGGTCAGGAGAACCCGGCAGAGTGGATTTTCCGAGCCAAGAACTACTTTGGTATGCGTGACAACGTGGAAGTCACCGTTGCGCCGCCTGAACAGCCGTTGGGCGATGCCCAGAGCGCAGAACAGCTCGCCCAGAAGTACCAGACGGCTTTGCCGAAGGAGATTGAAGTGGAGTACAGAGAGGTGGACGACTAATGCAGACTGACAGAGGAATCTACCACAAGCGAGTATGCGACCGCTGCGGAGCGGTACTGGGCGGCAGAATGATGAACCCTGACGAATACTTCAAAGACTGGTCATGGCGCAGGGATACGGGCGACCTTTGCCCGGAATGCTATGAGGAGTATAAGCGAGTGATCGGGCAGTTCAATGCCAACAGAAGGAGAAAGAGAGGGCAGATATAATGAAAAAGTGCGCTCTTTACAGGTGCAAACAGTGCTTTGCGACCATGACGGACGAAAGCGATGTCAGAATCGACAAAGACATTGTTGATTGGATGTTTGAAAACGAAATGGAAGAAAGTAAAATTGGGTTTATCGCAAAATTCAAAATAAGCGATAAAGCCCTCATTCATCGTTGCGCCAACAACACTGTTGGTTTATGTGAGTTTATCGGATGGAAGGAGATAGAGGAATGAACTTCTACTGTACCACCGAACATTGCTCTTGCATGGGCATCAAACGGTTCTCCGCTGGCAAAGCTATCCGATGCACGGCAGAATCCTGTAAGAACAAATCTGAGCCGTCCTGTGTATCTTGCAAATGGTACGCAGAGCCGGAGGGTGTATGCGTGAACGACCAGTCAGAACACGTTGCAGACTTCGTGTGGGACGAACGCGGATGCAAGGAATGGGAGAAGAAAGATGAGCGAAAGTAATGTAATCAGGCTGGGCAATGGCATTCTACTGGACAGCAAAGGGAAACTTTTATGCCAAACTGTGGACAAGCTCTGCTCAAACTGTAAATGGCACGACAGATTCTCGTGGGTCTGTTACAACGGTCTGTCTGAGTGCCGGGCTGATTTTACAGACCCGGACGATGTGTGCAAGGAATGGGAGATGAGAAAATGAGCTACGATATTTATCTATGCGACCATGTAACGCACAAACCGCTCAAAGCAGATAGTACGCATTTTATCTCAGGCGGTATGAGAGCCATCGGCGGAACAAGGGAACTGTGGCTTAACGTCACATGGAACTATGCGGACTTTTACTACCGTAAAGATGTGTTTGGAGAAAACGGTATCCGTTCCATTTACGGCAAAACAGGCGCTGAAAGCATCCCGATGTTGGAAAATGCCATTGCTGCTTTGAGTGATGATGTAGACGATAGCGACTACTGGCACGCAACAGAAGGCAATGCAAAGCGTGCGCTGTACGGACTGTTGGCGTTTGCAAAGATGCGCCCAGATGGTGTATGGGATGGAGATTGAAGGGAGAAAGGGCAATGCCGATATATGAAGTCGCTTTAGGTATCGTTTTGACAACGATAGTGGGTATATTGTTTGTATCTCCCATTTATCTGTTTGAACGATATATTCTTTGGGACACTTTGGATGAATATATTGACAGCACTGTTATCAAAATCATAGCCTGCGTTGCTGTCAATGCAGTTATTTTCTTAATCGGATACGCAATCGTTCTTTCTGCTGCGAGGTACAACAATGGCTAACACATTTTGGCATCCGGCAAGCGAGCAACCACGAGAGCGGACGCAGCCTTTGTTGCTTGCGACTAAGACAACGTGGAATGATAAAGATGGAAAAATGTTGCAAGGAATCTCGCCGACAGCGTACTTTCTTGGCTGTTATGCAGACGGTCAGTTCTGGGACGAGATAGGCGAGAGACTGCCGAAAGATGTGACGGTGACGCATTGGATGGCGTTTCCGATGGTATGAAGTGATGTTATGAATGAATGGATTAGTGTAAAAAATAAACTTCCGACCGAATTTCAATCCGTCTTTGTGTTTAGTGACGAGGTCGATATAAGGATTGCACACTATGAGAGTTCGTGCGGAAGCACGGAATGGTACGAAGATACGACAGGAAAACGGCTTTCTGTATCTCACTGGATGAATTTCCCTGACCGTCCAAAGGGGGCTTGAGTATGACGAACAAGAAGTTTAGCATCATCATTATGGACTTGAGCCTTTTTGACTTCGGGCCGAAGACACCTTGTGGATACATTAAGGCGAAGCATATCCGCCCAGCGTACGGAAAAGGCACAAGGCCTGTCAAGGCGCATAAGCGAATTACGAGAACGAGAGAGGGATTTAGAAAGTGAAAAACCTGTCAAAGAAGCACCTGAAACAGATTTACAGGCGCAGAAACAATTTCATAGGAAGCGTTGCTATGCTGAACTGGTTTTTCCGCTCTGCACCAAGTAATCGAGTTGATTACAACAAGATGATGGACTGGCGTTGGAGTATGTGTACAAACGTCCACTACATGATTCCGGGTGAGAAAATCAAGAAAAGGAGCAAGAGGACATGAACATGGACGAAAAGGGTAAAAAAATGGAAGGACTCAAAAGATGTCCGTTCTGCGGCGGGAAAGTTGCCATTGCCGAAGCAGGCGACTATTTGACAAACTGGATGTCTATAACAAGAGGAAACGGCAAGAATGGATGCAAGTGCCGGGTATTCATGGAGAGCAAGCTATACAACTCTGATTGTTCCGAAGCTGATAAAGAAAAGATTAAAAAAGAACTTATCGAAGCATGGAACAAACGCTACAAAGAGGACTGAGTATGGAGCAGGAACACAAGCCGAGAACATCAATGATTCTCCTGTTGGAACACGTTCATGCGATGGACGAATTGACGGACGAGGAATTTGGAGCGTTCGTCCGCAACTACGCACACTACGTTGAGACTGGACTTGAGCCAGCATACGACAACGACCGTGCTATGCGGATGCTCTGGAAAGTCGTAAAAGCGTTCGATGATATGAACGTGCAGAAGATGGAAGAACGTGATAAGCGTAGACGAGAAGCAAACAAGAAAAAAATAAACAAGCGTTGGAACGATAAAAAATACGAAAGCATACCAATGGTATCGCAGGATACGAATGGTATAAATGGTATACCAAACATACCAACTGATACGAATGGTAGCTTATCTGTATCTGATTCTGTATCTGAATCTGATAAAAAAGAAAAATGTGAAAAGAAAAATACCAACGAAGTCAAACGCTTCAAGGCACCGACTATCGAGCAAGCCAAAGAATACTTTGCGGACAAGGGTTACATGGAATCGGAAGCAGAGCGGTTTGTTGACCACTTCACGGCAAATGGTTGGAAGGTCGGAAAATCGCCTATGAAGGACTGGAAAGCTGCTGCACGGAACTGGATGCGTAACGTGAAGGACTGGAACGGCGGCTATCAGCAGACAATGGCTGAATTGCCTGACGAGGGAGACTTTCTGCGGTGAATATTGAACATCAGACCCAATACATCTTGCTAGGAGCAGTCCTCACGTTCTCTGAGTATGCCGATGTGCTGCAAGACCTTAAAATTGACGATTTCTGCCTTGAACTGCGTGATACATTCGCTTCCATTCGTGGTTATTGGGAACACAACGACAAATGGAACCCGGTAGAAGTCATGGGGCGGTACGATAACTGCAAGAAAGCAATGGGTGAATGTCTGGATGCCTTCGGCGCAGAGTTCATCCGAAACGTCACTCATGATATGATGCTTGGATGGGCTGGAATCGTCAAGGAACAGGCAGCGTTGTCCAGAGCCAGAGAGATTGCGTTCAAAATCGTTGATGGCTCGACCAGATACGCAGACCTGACAGGCATCTATGAGCAGCTAGGCGAAGCAATCAACCTGCACAGCGAGAGAAGCGATTTCATCCCCATGTGCGATGGCATAGACAATTACATCCGCAAGCTGGACGATAAGCCGGAGTATATCAGCACAGGGCTTAAAGCGCTGGACAACAATTTGCATCTTGTTCCGGGCAACTTCGTTGTGATCGGCGGCAGACCGTCTGCCGGTAAGACTGCTCTATCCCTGCAACTTGCCTGTGAAATAGCCAAGAACGGACGCAAGGTGGCGTATTTCAGCCTAGAGACCGACCCTGATACCCTCTATGCTCGTATCATAGCAAACCAGCTAGGCGTACCGCTGCACACGGTCAAGAACAAAACCGTCAGCATTGACGAGCTTGACAGACTGGCAGCCATCAAGAAATATCCGTTGTACGTCCGCTCTGCCGCTGGTAAGAGCGTTGGATGGATTAGAACGCAGTCCATTAGGATGCAGGCAAAAGTGGTGTTCATCGACTATTTGCAGCTTATCCATCAAGCCGGAGCGAAAGACCGATACAGTGCCGTAACGGAAATCAGCATGGCGCTGCATGAGTTTGCGCAGTCCACAGGAACGCTGGTAGTGGCTCTCGCACAGCTCAATCGAGAGACAGCAAGAGCAGGCATCCCACCGACTGCCGCAGACCTGCGAGAGAGCGGACAGATCGAGCAGGACGCAGATGCAATCATTCTGCTGGCACAGAACGTGACCACAAAAAAGCGACCGGAGCAGCATTATCATTTTGCGCTTGAAAAGAACAAAGAGGGCAACGTAGGGTCACTGGACATCACGTTTCAGATGGAGACTCAGCAGTTCAAAGAATGCGTGTGGATGTAATGAGAGGAGAATAAACATGAAATACCGCAAGAAACCAGTTGTTATCGAAGCATTCAAGCTCAATGCACGAGGACTTGTTGGAGCAGATTGGTTCTGGGATGCAGTAAGTAGCAATGATATTATCACGCATGACTTCGGAAAGTTTCACGATGACCCTGCGTGGTGCGAGATTAAAACGCTTGAAGGGACTATGATTGCAAGGACTGGCGATTATATCATTCGTGGCGTAAATGGCGAAATCTACCCGTGCAAACCTGACATTTTCGAGAAAACATACGAAGCGGTTGAATAATAGCCTAGCATCGCTTCTGCGCTCCAATCGTCACAGTGGAATAGGCAAGAAAAACAGATAGCGGGGTCAGGACGATAAAGTTACCGTCTAAACCCCATAAATATTTTTCGTCAATGAAATAGCAGGCGCAAAAGAGCTACCAGCGATGGTGGCTCTTTTTGTTTTTTTAGTCAACTCCACGAGAAAGCCTGTTTTAAGGCGTTTCAGATGCTAGACGATAACTTTATCGACTTCATCACGAAAACGCTCCACAGACGCTCGTAGACGGCTCTCCGTTGATGCTGATGGTATATCTCAAACTAGACCATGCGATTAGACCGATGCAGAAGCGTGGAGAACGGCTTTTTGAGTTCGGACGTGAAAGTTATCGGGTCAATCAGAAAAACGCGGCAGACAGGCTCCTACACGCCTTTCCCGCGATGATAGCAGCCAGATGGGCAGATGCCAACGACTATTTATCCAACCGCAGGGCTGATTGAGACGAAATGGATGCGATTATTGCATACCAAGCGATACGAATCGTACCAGTTGATACGAATGGTATGCGTTGGTATCATGGTATACCAATCTTCCCCCCTTTCTTCCCCCTCTTTCCCCTACAACCCCTATTACCCCCTATAATCCCCCTAACTCCCCCCTCAAACAAATAAATTGTTTGAGGCCCCCGCGCCAAAATGGTGCGACAACTGCGACAACTGAAAACGATAACCAAATGCTTTGCAAAGGTTCTTTCCCCCTACAACCCTCTATCTCCAAAAGCTATACCGTTAGCCAGCAGGCCAGACCGTGACCGGCATTTACCGTCAGGTTCTATTGGCTGAATAAAGGCATACCGTCTATTTGACCTCTACGTTACGTCACCCTCTATCGTCCGGCGCACCGCGCCGACCGGGT
>ERZ791741.107-NODE-107-length-67109-cov-24.794151_pt1 | contig 67109 bp, 61 predicted proteins | sample MGYA00510040_ERZ791741 | MGnify/ENA primary metagenome ERZ791741 (study PRJEB30046, sample SAMN00791960) | human gut metagenome | study: EMG produced TPA metagenomics assembly of the A metagenome-wide association study of gut microbiota in type 2... | reverse complement strand
AATACCGACATTACCAACAGGTCCTGCGGAGATTCAACCGGAAACTCAAACTGCTAGCAGCAGCCCTCAGACTGGGCGGAAAGCTCTCCTCCTACACCGCACGACACACATGGGCCACAACGGCGTTCCACACCAAAGTCACCGTGGGAGTAATAAGCAACGCACTGGGACATTCATCGGTAAAGGTCACGGAAACCTATCTGAAACCCTTCGAAAACGAAGCGCTGGACAAGGCCAACAAGAAAATTATTGCTTACGTAAAGAAATGCGGAAACCGATAAGGATGGCTGGGATATATTTTCTATATATTACTATGATACAGATTATTACAAAGGAATTACTTTGTAGGTAACGGGAGATATTCCTACCGCAAAAGTAATTATAAAACTTGAAAAACAAAACAAAAAAGATAAAATCTTATCGGATACGGCGTAAAAGACCGGCAACAGACAAAACAGAACAAACCAGCCCCAACCTATAAAGCAATAATCAGCCTGCCGCCTTCCGAACGGAAAGCAGGAAAACGCCTGTTGTATAAATTTTACAGATATACAACCCGGCTACACACGTGGCAGACGCTTCTGCAAGATGCCTGACGGCAATCTCCCGTTACCTACAAAGTAACGAACGGATACCCAAATCAAACAAACAAGAAAACTACATGATAACGCCCAGAACACAGACTGCCATTGCAGTACTCAAATGTATTTATGCAAGAGACTACGGTACTTGCATAAAACCGTGCACACTTACCGAAGGGCAAATGCGGATATTACTGCCACAGCTCACCAATGCCGGACTTATCATCCTGAAAGAAAAGGAACATCCGCTGAAAATACAGTCCTATATTCCTGCTAAAAAAGCCATGGAAATATCCCTGATGGATATTCTCGAAGCTACGGGAGAACATCTGAACTGCAACCGCCCCATTACCGAGCAGTTCTATGTACAATACGGAAGAGCCGCCCAGAAACTCGGAATAATAAACCAGATAGCCAGAATATACCTGAAGGAAATTACACTGACAGACTTATAACCGGAACAAAGAAATTGAAAAGCAGAAAACACATACCGATGCTGATGCTCCTTGCCCTACTGTCGTGTGCAGGCAAGGCAGGGGCGCAAACCGTTGCCGTGAAAAGCGACCTGCTTACGGGGGGCATGCTCGCCTCGCCCAACCTCGGTGTGGAACTAAAGCTGTCGGAACGTTTCACGCTCGAAGCCGGATTTCACTACAACCCCTTTCCGGCAGGAGGAGACAGGCGCTGGAAGCACTGGTTCGTACAGCCGGAGCTGCGCTACTGGATGTGCCAGCCCTACGGAGGACATTTCTTCGGGGCAAACCTGATGTACGGCGTGTACAACGTAGCCAAGGCAAGGCTGCCTTTCGGGCTTTTCAAAGGGATACGTTCCGAAAGATACGAGGGAGACTTTACGGGAGTGGGAATATCATACGGCTATCACTTCATCCTCTCCCCCCGTTGGGGGCTGGAGACAAGCATCGGCGTAGGATTCCTGCACACCCGATACGAACGCTACCGCTGCGCGCACTGCGGAGAAAAGACAGGAAGCGGAAACAGGAATTTCATCGCTCCCACCAAAGCCTCCATATCCTTAGTGTATATGATACAATAATAACAAGATAAATTACAACAGCAAATTGAAAGTATGAAAAACTTAATCCGTATTCCTATGATAATGGCACTATCGGCGCTCTGCTGCCGGGCAGGTCATGCACAGGAATTCTACCGGGGGGAAATGTTCGTCACCGGACAGCAGTTCTCGCTTGCGGACGGGCGTCTGAACATTGACCTCTCAGTCGATTTCGAAGGACTGAGAATGCCCTCGGACGAATCGCTGACCCTGACGCCCGTACTCATCAGCGGGGAAAACGAGCAAGCCCTGCCGGCGGTACTCATCAACGGCAAGGAAAAGCAGAAAGTGTACCAGCGGCAAAAGGAATTTGCCGGAAACGGGCATCCGGCTCCCATACCCGCAGTAGTGATAAGGAACGACGCCAGGATGGCGCGCTCCTTCCGATACCGGGTGGCAGTGCCCTATAAGGAATGGATGAAGGACGCCCGGCTCCTGATGAGAACGCAGGAATGCGCCTGCCACGGCAAACAGGGCAAGGCCTACGAAGACAGGATTGCCGGCAGGCTGAACCTGCCCGAAAACCGCACTTCAGCCTGGGACATGGATACGGACAGGAAATACCTGGCCTGGGTGAACTTCATCGAGCCTGCACCCGGCAAAGACACACTGCATGCAGTGACGGGGTCCATCCCATACTTTGGCAAAGGGAAGCAGGAAAAAGGAGAGAAAACGCTGGGAGAATTGTCCGAAAGCAAACAGAACTTAGAAATATACCACCGGCTGCGCAATGCATTGCAGAACATCCGACGGGAAGAGGGAACGGAGCTCCTGAAAGTGAAGGTTACAGGATACGGGGCACCTGCCGGAAACCTGAAAAAGAACGAAATGAATGCACTGGCACGCTCACTGAACCTTAAAGCATACCTGCGGGAAAACCGACTTGCAACTGGTATTCCGCTGGAAGTAACCTGGATTCCGGAAGACTGGGACTCCATTGCCGCACTGACAAGACAAAGCGGCATGATGTTCAGGGAGGCCGCCCTAGACCTGATAGGGAGTGTAGACATGGATAAAGGGCGGGAACGAATGCTGATGAAACTTGCCGACGGAAAGCCCTACAGATACCTGGCGGAAAAGATATTTCCCGAAATTATGCGGGTCGACTACAGGATAGAGTACACCCGCCAGCAGCCGGATGCGGCGGAAAGCCTGAGGATGTCCCGTACCGGAGAACGTCAGACACTGCGCCTGAACGAGCTCTTTGCGGTAGCGGGCAGTTACCCGAAAGGATCTACGGAATACAACGATGTACTCGACCTTACAGCCCGCCTGTTTCCCGACAGCCCCGAAGCCAATATCAATGCAGCGGCCGTGGCACTCACCAAAGGGGAAACGGCCAAAGCGCGGCGCTATCTGGAGAGATTCGCAACCATGCCAATCGCATACAACAACATGGGCATACTCTGCCTACAGGAAGGAAAACGGGACAAGGCGGAGGTATATCTTACCATGGCAGCGGCAGCCGGCATAGAACAGGCAGACAGGGTGCTGAAAGAGTTGAAAAACAAATAGGAAAGCAAAATGACCGGGAACACCAAAAGTATATTAACCTATAAAACAGGCATACATGAAAACAAACAGCTATTTATGGAGCATGCTGGCAGCAGCAACCTTTACACTGGCCGGATGCGGCAGTGAAGAAAACGGAATAACGGAACCCATGCCGCAGGGAAAGACGGCACAACTCGAACTGCGCCTGACGGGAAGCGGAGTGAGCACCAAGGCAACCGGAAGCGCATTGCCTACACAAAACGAAGAGAATGCGGTGAAGCGTTTCACCGTCGCCATCTTCAACAGCGACGAATCGGTGAATGCCATACAGACCGTAACCAATAACACCACTTCGGCAACAACCATCAACTGTACTCCGGCAACGAACTGTACGGGCATCGTGGTAGCCAACGCCCCTACAGACGGTTATTTTTCAGGCGTCCTGAACAAGACCGACTTCCTGAAGAGAACAATTGAACTGGCCGATGCCCAGACCAAGGATTGTCTGCCCATGAGCGGAGACGTAAAAAACGGTGATGGCAACGCCACCTTCACACTGGGCGCAGGCATCAACACCGGTATGACAGCCCGGCTGAGCAGGCTCGTTGCAAGAGTGTCCGTAAGCGGCATCAGAACCGAATTTGACCCCAACGGACAGTACTCGGCGGCATCCTACGAACTGAAAAACATCTTTGTGCGGAATGCCGTGAAAGAAGCTGTACCGGGCACAGGAGGATACAGCACCACCAAAATGAGCACACCGGATTATCTGACCGGAAACTACACCGGCTCCAGCGGAACTGTAGCTTATCTGGCAAATTCGGTCACTCCGCCGGTAAGCGTAGGTACCGAGCATAAAACCGACTACTGGTTCTATATACTCCCCAACGAAGAGGCCACCCGTACGGCATTGGTACTGGAAGGAACGTTCAAGAAAAGTGCAAGTGATGCAGGAACCACCATCTATTATCCGATAATCGTCAACAAGAGCCAGACCGGAACAAATATCACCGGAGCTTCGGGCACGGGTACTTCAAACATTGCCCGCAACACTACCTATGCCATCAAGGCAACTATCAAGAATATAGGAACCGATGACCCCACCGGAGAGATAAACCCTACTTCACTCGAACTGACAGTGAGTGTAGCCGACTGGGCACTGAACATCACGCAGGACGTGACATTCGAATAATTACCCGAAACCATAAACAATAATGAAACCTATCCGCACAGCCATACTTACGGCATCGTATGCCTGCCTTGCCTTTCTGCACGTATCATGCGTGCGGGAAGACACCGGAGACTGCATGCAGTACGAAATACACGTGCGGGTAGTGGATGCGGCAGGTAATGATCTCACCCAAAGCGGTGTACTGGAGAAATCGGAAGTGTATCTTTTCGGAGAAAACGGTTTTGTACGCATGGTTCCTGCAGGAGTGTCATCAGACTATCTTTTCGGAAACCACAAAGAAGCACGGCTTACCCTCGTAGCGTGGGGAAACATCAAGGAAGATACCCTGATTACCGCCAAAATCAAACCGGGGATCCTGCTAGAGGAAGCACGCCTGAAACTGAAACAACATGCCGAAGGAAGCCATTTGCCTGTTACTGATCTCTTTTACTGCCGCAAGGAACTGAACAACACCGCTACAAGGAGCATACAAGAGGAAAAAATCACGCTGGTTATGAAAAGAATGGCCGCAGGATTGAGCATACGGACACGCTATCTTGCAGAACGCTATCCGTATCAGGGAGAAACCTATACCTTCATTGTACGGGGAACGGGTTCCGAAGTGGATTTCATGGGAAAAGTAACCGGAGAAAACGCAGGATACAAACCGCCAACCTTTACAGATGAACAAGGAGATGCCTATGCTCCGCCCTTTCGCATATTTCCAACCCAAGAAGAAGAATGTATCGAAGTGGAAATATACAGAGGGCAGGAAAAACTATGCACCATTACGCAGGATAACGAGCTACACCTCTTACGAGCGGAAGCCGGAAAGCAAACTGACATTGAAATAGATTTCAGAAAGACCGAAATAAGAGTATTCGTAAAAGTACTGCCATGGGGAGAAGTGGAACAGGAAACGGAAATGTAAATTAAAGGAAGTATGACAGGGCTATCGGAATATAGAAGCAAATCCGCCGCATTATTACGCATTGTAACCTGTGCGGTAATCGTCCTTGCCCTGCTGGCTTGCGACAATGGGCAACCTGGCACACTGACCGACAATGGCGAAGTAATGCTCACACTCCGCATTTCGCTACCGACGGCAACGGACGGAAGTACCGCCACCCGCGCCATTACATCCAACGAGGAAAATGCAATAGACATAGCCCAACTGAAAGTATTGGTATTCAAGGCAAACAGTTCCACGGAAACGTTCTGCTATGAGGCGCCGCAAATACAGTTACAGGATGAAAAGTACATAGTGACCCTGAAACAAAGCCTGATAGGCGAGAAATACAGACTTGTAGTCATAGCCAATGCCGGAAAGAAACTACCCGTCATTCCGGATAACACTGCCAAAAACGATGTTCTGAAAATGATAACGTTCGATGCCACCGGAATGTGGAATGCAACCGGAACGACAAACTACAGCCGTTTCCCTATGTGGGGAGAAACGACTGCAACGCAAGCCATCACTCCTGCCACATCTTTGGGAAACATCACGTTGCTGCGTTCGCTGGCACGCATAGATGTGGGATGTATGCTAAATGGAGAAACAGCAGCAGGAATAAGCGGATTTACGTTGAAAACAGTCAGCGTGTACCGCACCAAGAATAAAGGCTACGCAGCTCCTGTAAACGGTGGGACAATTACCGATAACGTGGTTGCGTCCGTATCCATCCCCCCGGATGCCGGAACAAACGATGCGCTGACCTACACCTGCATGGACGGCAAATCACTGATACGGACTATCTACGTAGCGGAAACACCGCAAGGAAATGGCAGGGACAATAATGTATGCCTTGTCGTAGGAGGTACTTATGCGGGAAGCACGCATTATTACAGAGTGGACCTTACCAGCGGGGGAAGTTATATTCCGCTAAAAAGGAACTGCCGCTACATCGTGAATATCAAGGCGGTGAACAATGCGGGATATACCACGGAAGCAGCAGCACTTACGGGCGACAAGACATTGGTGATAGCAACAAGTATATCAGCAGAAGCGTGGAGCGGACAGACATCGGCAGGTTCGGGAACAATAACCATGCCTCAAAGTCCGGATCAATGGTAGCAGGTGCAAAAATGACAAACGGTTCATAAACGATTACTTTACCTTAAAAAAAATGAGACGAATGATAAGAAATATGTTATTCCATATATCGGTTGTCCTGCTGATAATCGGGTGCGGAAAATACGAGGACAGCATAGAGAACCCCTCTCCCAACAACATCCTCGTTGAGGTGGAAGCTCCCCAGACAAACGGCTGGAGCACGGAAGAGATTGCCGGCACACGAAGCGGAATAACAAAAACCGTCAAACAAAAAGGAGAATACGACTTGAATATGGAAGTGAGTACACTGTATTACCCCGCAGGATATGCAACCGATGAAGCCGCCACCCGCTGGGCAAACATGGAAGATAACATAACTTTCCGGGTCATAGCTTATAAATCGGCTACCGCCACCGAAATTTCCACTGCAAACTATGCCGGATATGGAGATTATAAGCTGTCGGGAAGCAGCGTACAAACCACAAAGAGCCTTATTCTCCCTATGGGCACTTATACATTCATCGTTTATTCATACGGCAATTCAAGCGCCATTACCACATTTACCAACAGCTCTACAAGTGTTCCCGTAACAAACGGGCAAAATTTTATGACGTATGTAAAAGCTGGAGTTGTAATTAACAATACAGGCAGCAAATATACGTTGAGTAACATCGTGTTCAAACATCATTGTGCACGATACAGAGTACAAGCCATTGCCCAAGCCGAAAGAATGGGAATAATTACGGCATGTACGGGTACAGTGACTCTGCCCAAACATAATGCTACCTATTCTTTCACAAACAATGCACTGACAGCACAAACCGGATCGGGAACGATAAATATCACTTGGAGCAGTCCGAATGCGATGAGTGTGTATAGCAATTACACGTATTTATTGCCGCAAACTTCTGCAAGCGTAACGATAAAATTGAATCTTACCATCGGCAACAAACCATTTAGCAATAGGAGCACAACATTATCCGAAGTGACTCTTAACGCCAATAACACCTATTACAACAACGTTTCATTCACCACAACAGAAGGGTATATTATCGGGGGAAATATTTGGGCAAACGGAAACTTATATTATACAGCAGAAACAAAAAAATATGGTATCTATCCCAATACACTGACATGCAGCAAAGCAAATAATGCTCCGGACTATTTTGTATTCAATAATCCGTTGCCAAATAATCCGGAACTTGTCACAACTTGGTCCGATTCAAGGGACCCATGTCGAAAAGTTGAACCTAATAGCACTTGGAGAACTCCTACTTTACAAGAGTTCAATAATTTGCTTTCCTATGCAAAAGGAGTACCCAAAGATGGATACACAATATACGGAGATGTATTAAAACTCCCATATAGTAGCTTTATGAGATTTACCGACGGACATCCGCACGAACCTTATTTTGATGCCATAGGATACTATCTATGCACTACGTACAACAGACATCTTCAAAATGAATTCATTGGGGGTGAAGACTCTTCAACAGGTGAAATAATAGCTTTTGTTATCCGGTGTGTACGAAATAAATAGCTTAAAATAATAAGAAATCATTGCTTTGTACAAATGAGAATATAGAATTTACATACACAACTTATATTCAACTTCCACTTCCAAAGCATTAAAACGCTCTAAATACCTAAAACAAAAACGTCTGATAAGAATATCTATTTATTCAAATCAGAAATGTTTTGTTTGTTTGCTGTGCCTTCCCTGCACTGTGAAGTGCGGGGAGCACTATTTTATACAGACCTATATTTTCAAACTCAAAACAACCGTAACAAAGAACTCTTGGATGTTCATTAAAAGGGTAAATCATAACCGCAAGCAAAGTCCTCTTGTACAGACAACTTCCCCATACTATCCAAAAGAGCAATATTTTTAATTTTATTACGAAATAAAGAAAAGCAAGTATTTGCAAATCTAAAGGATAAATTCAAATGATTGTTTTTCCTGTTCCATTTCGTATTGCTTAACAAGGGCATCATAACTTAAAAATGACACACGTTTGTTCAATCGTAAATCATCGAAAGCATGAAAACGCATCTTAGCTTCAAATTCCGGTTTGCGTTTTATATCGGCAACAATAGCCATTCTTACATAGAAATCTTGCAGGTCGTTGAATTTCAGCAAAGAGTTCTGGATGTCCGTAGAATGCTCTATCTCAAAAAATGAATGAGGCATATTGCGTCCGTTAAACCATATCGTATCAATGGTAGCACTGCGCTTTATCAGTTGAGGATAGGAATAAGGCGGCTGTTCTGCAAGAGTAGAAAGTTCATGTAACTTGTGCCCATCGTAGAATTTCTTGTTTTTATCTTGTTTGGGTACGAAAGTCTGCATGTTACGGTACTTCCCTATTATTAATAGAATACCTTGATAGTAAGTATGGTTGAACATTATAACATCATTTGAATCTTTGTTCTTCTCGGTTTCTACAATAATCCCCCTATCTTCTATTTGTTTTCTATACTTCTCAAGTCCATATAATCCGGGCTTTATCTTATAGATCCCCTTAGTCTGTTGCACAATGCGGCGGATACTGGCAAATGGAGTTTTTGTTTTCCATTCACAGTCGCTTATTTTAAAAACTTCTCTGTTCAGCTCTCCTAAAGTTGCGACTCCACCCAACTTATCTAAGGTTTCTATGACAGCTTCGTATTGCTTCATAACTACATTATTTTATCAACAGTGCAAATAACAGAAACAATAGAACAAGTTAAATACCTGCTCTATTGTTTATTTAAAATTATTACCTACAAAATTCATAACTACCAGCATCCCCCTCAAAAGTAAGTAGCCCGTCGGAAGCCTGCACCTCGGTCAACGGAATAAAGACACGACCGTCCTTCTTTACTTGCCAGTTTCCTGCTTTAAGGTCGGTAATGACAAATTTATATGTACCCGTACCGTTAACTGTAAGGGTGAAATCCTTCTGCAACGGTTCGCTGCTCCTGGCAAAAGTAACGACACGATCGGCTAACTGAACACCTACTATCCGGTCATCCTCAATACGCTGTACTGCGTTCAACTTGTTGCATCGGTTATCGGCAACCTGTATCACATTCAGGAAGTTATCAGTAACGGCAGGGGCAACGGGTGAAACTTCTACCCGCCAGGCTCCGCGCTCGTTGGCATTATCAAGATAAGGGGCTACGGCATCGTTGGGATAGTTAGTGCCGAACACCCAGTTTTCTTTGCCGGGACCGCCAACCTTATCGATACGAAGATTATCTGCCTGAGGTAAAAGGACGGTGTTGTGCAGCATACCGCTATCACCGTCTTTGGTGCGCCGCACGGTGAAAGTATTACCTTCAAGCGTGGGTTCTTCAATGCTATGCAGCAACCAGTATTTACGGAAATCGGGATTGGAAGCCGATACTTTATCATATACAATAAGTGCGGCAGGCACGGTTTCGGACTTCAGGTTAAGGAATACAAAAGAACGTTTCGCCTCTTTCACTTTCCGGGTATAGGCTTGTGTTATATCCCCCTTCAAATAAGAATAATCGGGAGCCTGCGCGTCAGGACCAAATCCATGAGCTAACACTTTACCTACCGTATATTCCTCGGACAAAAGGCTGTCGAGCGAATTGCAGGTTTTCCAACCTTCGCCGCACATACGCTGCCCGCCGTCATTGGTTGCAAACCGTGTCTTTCCACCCCCGCCATAGTTCCAACAGCCGAACTTTTCGTCAGGATCGTACACCAGCAATGAATTATGGGCAATGGTGCGTTTGAAGTAATTTTTGTTGTTGGGACTGTTATAACCGCCCGAACTACCGCTATAAGCACCGGCATCGATAGCCAAAGGCCCTTTGTGGTAAATTTGGAAACTGCCGCCGTCCATGTGCTGGTGGTTACCCACAAATTGCTCATTAATTTTCATCTCGGCAATCACGCAGTTGGCATCCCAACCGGTACGGGCAATCATCCAGCCATAGGGAGTACCGGAATAACGTGTCAAAGGAAGGTCGTCGGGGGCCTTGCCTTTCAGGGTGTAGTCACGCCACAACAGGTCGTATATCAGACAATGGTTCATGGACTCGTTGCCCGACTTGTCCAACCGGGGATTACGCTCGAACTCATAAGCCAGATATTCATCTTTATAATAACTGGAAGCCAAAAACATAGGCGTCGGCATAGTAAGCAATGCGGGACGGTTCTGCGGATAATCATCGCCCGCAGGCATCAACACTCCGTCGGGACGCCGGCGGTAGATAATGTCGTAGAGTACGAACCTCGCCGAAGAGCTGTAAATGCTACCGGCTCCCATCTTATCCAGAATCCATAAAGGAAAGAGGTCACAGGCAAAGCGGACATGTACATAATTCGTGCCCTGGTGATAGTTCTGCCCTTCGTAAAAATAGTTGCGTGCCGGGATATAATCACGATAGAGCATGGTAATGACATGATTGTACATATCGGGATATTCATCATAAATGGCAATGCCTGCCGACAGCATATCGCGCATAATCATCCACTCCGACGGATGCCCCGCTATGGGTTGGTTATTGCGTGGCGGATAACCGCATTCCATACTCTTTGCCAGACGGATAAATTCTTTGATATAAGCCTGCTTCTCGGAACTCTTCATCTGGTCGTAGCACCAGTCATATACCATAGCCCCCGTTATCAGCATGGCTCCGCTGGCCCGCGACAAGTCGGAACGAGTGCCGAAAGAGGCACGCTGCAACGTATCGAGCATGGCTGTAATGGCACGGCGTGCCAAACGTTTGTCACCTTCCAACAGATAGTCAAGGGCTTGCAACTGCACCCGCGATGTAACGCCGCGCATCTCGTAATAATAGCGGAAACCGCGGTTTGTAACGGCAGCTTCTTCCGCTGGAGTACGGTCTTTGCTCAGCTCTTTCATAAGAGAGAGTGTCTGCTGTGCCTGAGGAGTTTTCAGACGTTCCTTCAACGCGGGTAAATCGGATGAGCGAACATACAAACGGGGATGCGTATGAGGCGGAATCGGTACATTAACTACCTCTATCTCTTGCCAGGCCACTTCTTTCGGCAATTCCTGCGCCGAAAGACAAAACGAACTAAATATCAGGCTAAGTGAAAAGAAAATCGACTTGTGTTTCATAATGGATTTATATCAGATATTAATGCTGTAAAAATACAACAAAAAAATCAGGTAGCTATAAAAAACAAGCACAGAAACAAAAAGGATGTTCCCGTGCTTGATAAATCATTTAAATCTTGTACTGCGCTTATACCAGCTCGTCCGATGTATAACCTTGCGGCAACTCGCGACAGTTATAACCCGAAGCCATGATTTCACCGTAAGCTCCGGCAGAGCGAAGGGCTATAAGGTCGCCACGCTTCACACCGTTCAAATCGACAGCCTTGCCAAAGACATCGGATGATTCGCAGATAGGCCCCACTACATCATAAGTTTGCTGCGGAGCATCGGAAGTAATGTTCTCTATCTTATGGAATGCCTGATAGAGTGCAGGACGAATCAAGTCCGTCATACCTGCATCAAGAATAGCAAACTGCTTATTAGTGCCTTGCTTTACATATAAAACCTTTGCAATAAGCGAACCGCACTGCCCCACTACCGAACGCCCCAATTCAAAATGAAGTGTCTGATAGGAACGGAGTTTCAGGCAGTTATCGTAGGTTTCGAAATAGCTTTTGAAATCGGGTACAGGCTGACGGTTGGGATGTCCGTAATCAATGCCGAGTCCACCGCCCACATTAACGTGTTCGATACGTATCTGACGGGCTTCGAGTTTGTCCAACAATTCGTTGACACGATTACACAAAGCCACAAAATCGCCCATATCCAATATCTGCGAACCGATGTGGAAATGCAGCCCGATGAACTTGACATTTTTCATCTCCTGCGCCACGTCTATCACATGGTCCATATCTTCCATACTGATACCGAACTTGTTTTCCGCCAATCCGGTAGTGATGTTGGCATGCGTATGCGCGCCTACGTTGGGGTTGATACGGAAAGCAACATTGGCTACCTTGCCTTTGGCTGCGGCCAGTTCGTTGATAATTTCCAGTTCGGGTATGGACTCTACATTAAAGCAGAAGATATTATAATCCAATCCGAGATTTATCTCCCAATCTGCCTTACCCACTCCGGCAAACACAATCTTGTCGGCTGGGAAACCAGCCTTGATTGCCGCACGGATTTCACCGCCACTCACACAGTCCGCTCCCAACCCGCTCTCACGGATAATAGTCAGAACCTTAGGATTGGCATTGGCCTTCACCGCATAATGCACCGAATAGTTATCGTATCGTGACGCTTCGGTACGGATGCAGGAAAGAGTATCGCGCAGCACCTTCGTGTCGTAATAATAAAACGGGGTACGCAATTCGCGGAATTTGTCAATAGGAAATGTTCCTTTCATATAATTATTATGGGTTATATCTTCGTTTAGTTAAAAAGAGCGCTTTTATCAAGAAGGTAAAAGCGCTCATATCTACTGTTTTCTTTTATTACTCGTTGAACAGCGCATCGCTGAGCGACTGCAAAGCCTGTTTCTTATCACATTCACGGATAAGGAAAGAAATGTTATAGTTGCTACCGCCAAAAGAAATCATACGTACCGGTATGTCGCGCATAGCATCAAGCGCTTTGGCTTCAAAGCCGATGTTCTCCCATTCGAGGTCGCCTACCACGCAGATGATACACATGTCCTTGTCCACCGTCACCGTACCGTATTTCTTCAAATCGTCCAGAATCTCGTTGAGATGCTTGGTATTGTCGATAGAAACGGATACACCTACTTCGGACGTACAAATCATGTCGATAGAAGTCTGGTAGCTTTCAAAGATTTCAAACACTTTGCGCAAGAAACCATGAGCAAGCAACATACGGCTGGACTTGATTTTGATAGCTGTGATATTATCCTTTGCAGCTACAGCCTTGATTTTGCCTTTCTCCGTATCGTTGGAGATGAGTGTACCCGGAGCCGTGGGATCCATTGTATTGAGCAGGCGCACGGGGATGTTAGCATATTTGGCGGGCTGGATACAGGTAGGGTGCAGGATTTTTGCACCGAAATATGCCAGCTCGGCTGCCTCTTCAAAATGAAGATGGCGCACGGGAGAGGTCTTGTCCACAATACGCGGGTCGTTGTTGTGCATACCGTCGATGTCCGTCCAAATCTGGATTTCGGAAGCATTGACAGCCGCACCTATCAGAGAAGCGGTATAATCGCTGCCGCCACGCTGCAGATTGTCTACCTCGCCATAGGCGTTGCGGCAGATAAAACCTTGTGTAATATAAATGTCGGCATTGGGATGCAACTCAAGCTGAACCTGAAGTTTTTCTTTGATGTAAACAGGATCAGGTTCAGCATTTTTGTCCGTACGCATATATTCTAAAGCCGGAAGCAAAACCGACTTCACGCCACATTCTTGCAGATAGTAATTCATCATGGCGGTAGAAATCAACTCACCCTGCGCCAGCACTACCTTCTCCTCGAACAGCGTAAAAAGGTCTTTGGTGTAAGAACGGATATAGTCGAAATGAGATTTGATAAGTTCCAGACCTTTCTGCTTATATTCGGGAGTGGCATAAAGTTCATCAATGTGCTGGCGATATTTCGTTTCCAGTCTGTTGATAATCTCGTTAGCACCTTCCGGATTCTTCTTGTACAGATAGTCCGAAATCTCAACCAATGTGTTTGTGGTACCCGACATGGCAGAGAGAACCACAATCTTACGTTCACCATCGGTAATCAATTTGGCCACTTCCTTAATTCGCTGAGCCGAACCTACTGAAGTACCTCCAAACTTTAAAACTTTCATTTTCGTTTCTGTATTAAAATGTTATATAATCTTGTTTATTTCTCTTCTATTGACGACGCAACGGAATACTGCTCCGTTACGTCCGTTATCAAATGATCGGCACAACGGTATACGCGCCCCGGATATTCCCAAAGCAACTGCATATTGTGCGTAGTCATAATAACCAGCGAACCCGCCTCACTGATACTATGTAAAAGCCGGGTTATGGCAAATCCCGTCTCCACATCCAGATTTCCGGTTGGCTCATCGGCAAGAATTACTTCCGGAGAGTTTAGTACAGCACGGGCTATCACGATACGCTGTTGTTCGCCTCCCGACAATTCATTGGGGTATTTATAACCTTTATTGCTCATACCTACCAATTGCAATACTTCGTTGATACGATCTTTTATCTCTCCCTTATTCTTCCACCCGGTGGCACGGAGCACGAACTCAAGATTGTCATACACCGTACGGTCGGTGAGCAACTGGAAATCCTGAAATACGATACCCAACTTACGACGCAACTGCGGAATATGCTTGCGCTTGATATGCAACATATCATATCCCAACACCTCGGCATCGCCCGCCGCCACATCCAGTTCACCGTAAAAGGTTTTGAGCAAACTCGTCTTACCCGAACCGACTTTACCGATGAGGTAGACAAACTCTCCCTTATGTAACTCCAAGTTTACATCGTTCAACACACACAGCTCTTGCTGGTGTATCTCCACATCTTTATATCGTATCAGCACTTCATCCATAACAACTTAGTGTTTCTTCCAATCCGCACTGTGACGTTCTTCCAGCTCACGTGCCAAATCTTCTATGCGATAACCTTTAGAGGTCAGCAATACTATAAGATGATACAGTAAATCGGCTCCCTCGTATATCAGACGTTCGTCAGTACCGTTGCATGCTTCAATAACAGTTTCAACCGCTTCTTCACCTACCTTCTGCGCCATTTTATTGACACCCGACTGGAATAGGCTGGTTGTGTAAGAGCCTTCCGGCATTTCAGCATGACGTTTGTCGATGAAGTCCTGAAGAAGTTTTAGGAACATAACGGGCTGTTCGTTCTTCTCTCCCCAGCAAGTATCCGTACCCGTATGACAAACCGGACCGACAGGATGTACCTGAATCAGCAAAGTATCCTTGTCGCAATCCTCTTTCATGGAAACCACGTTCAGGAAATTGCCGCTCTCCTCGCCTTTTGCCCAAAGACGGTTCTTGGTACGGCTAAAGAATGTTACTTTACCCGTTTCTACCGTCTTATCATATGCTTCCCGGTTCATAAAACCTAACATAAGCACCTTGGCCGTGTCAGCATCCTGTATAATTGCCGGAACGAGTCCGTTCATTTTGTCAAAGTCCAACATCTTTTTAAGTTATAAGTTATGAGTTATTTTGTTGTGAGTTATTGTTATGAGTCGTTTTCCTCCGTGCTTCGTGCAGCAGCGAATAACTTATAACCCATAACTTATAACTCCTTATCATCTTCTCATTGCGACTCCTTGGGCGCAAAGATACGATTTTAAATCGGGAATTTTAATTTCTCCGAAATGAAAAACGCTGGCGGCCAAGGCGGCATCTGCTTTTCCTTCCAGAAAGACATCACGGAAGTGCTCTTTCGCACCTGCTCCGCCCGATGCGATAACGGGTATGGAAAGCCTGTCGGCAAGAGCGGCAAGGGCTTCGTTGGCATATCCGGTCTTTACGCCGTCATGGTTCATACTGGTAAAAAGCACCTCGCCCGCACCGCGCTCCTGTGCTTCCTTTGCCCAGGCAAAGAGTTCTTTGTCGGTCTCCACACGCCCACCGTTGAGATAACACCACCAACCCTTTTCCGTCTGCTTGGCATCAACAGCCAATACACAAACCTGCGAACCGAAATGCTTGGCTATCTCGTCAATCAGTCCGGGACGGCGAATAGCCGAGGAATTGACGGATATCTTGTCCGCGCCGGCATTCAGAAGCCGGTCTACATCACTCAGTTCATGGATTCCGCCACCTACGGTGAAAGGTATGCTGATGTTGGCGGCAATACGCTTCACCAGTTCGGCAAATGTCTTGCGTCCCTCAAAACTGGCGGTAATATCCAGAAAGACCAACTCATCGGCCCCCTGCTCACTATAAGCACGCGCCAGTTCAACCGGATCGCCTGCATGACGCAGGTTTACAAAATTAGTCCCTTTTACGGTCTGTCCGTCTTTGATGTCAAGACAGGGGATGATTCTCTTTGCTAACACTCTTCTTTTATTTATGATTTTGGATTTATGACTTGATTTACGTTGAGCAACAATAATGAATGCAATGTTACGCAAATTTATATCATAAACGCTTCCAGTTCTTTAAAAGTTATACGCCCTTCATACAATGCCTTACCGAAAATAACGGCAGGTATACCCGTTGCTTCCAGTTGGCGAATATCCTCGGCACAACTCACTCCGCCGCTGGCTATAAGGTAAAGGTCGGGATGCGCTTCCAACATCTCTTTATACAGAGATATGGAAGGACCTTGCAGCATACCGTCGCAATTGATGTCGGTACAGATGACTTTACGAACACCTTTCTCGACATAATCTTTCAAAAACGGGAACAATTCGCAAGCACTCTCATCCTTCCAACCGTTGACGGCAATCTTATGATCTTTTACATCAGCTCCGAGAATTATTCTCTCCGAGCCGTATGTTTGCAACCAGTGACAGAAACGTTCGGGATTCTTTACGGCAATGCTACCGCCCGTCACCATCTGTGCACCGCTTTCAAATGCAATGACCAAATCTTCATCGCTCTTCACCCCGCCACCGAAATCTACAACCAAAGAAGTACGGGAAGCTATCTGCTCCAGCGTGCGGTAATTTACCACATGGTGGGAAACGGCTCCGTCGAGGTCTACCACATGAAGGCGTCGGATACCATGCGCTTCAAGTTCCTTAGCTACTTCTACGGGGTTCTCATTATACACTTTCTTGCTGTTATAATCACCCTGGGAGAGGCGTACGCACTTTCCGTCGATGATGTCAATAGCGGGAATTAACTCTATCATTTCAATTAATTACGAATTATCAAATATCGGATTCTTTCACTATAAGTCCAAAAAGTTCTGCAAGATACGTTCGCCCACACTTCCACTTTTTTCAGGATGAAACTGGGTGGCATAGTAATTATCCTTATGCAAAGCAGCACTGAACGGAAGTATATAATCCGTTACGGCAGCCGTACAATCGTTGACCGGCACATAAAAACTGTGTACGAAATAGACAAATTCCTCTTTCGTGAAACCCCTGAAAAGCTTGCTGTCAGTCTGTGAAATCGTATTCCATCCCATATGGGGAACTTTATCCTCATGCTTTAGCGAAACAAAACGTTTCACGCCAACATCAAAAATACCAAGGCAATCCACATCTCCTTCCTCCGAATGGCGACACATCAACTGCATTCCCAAACAGATACCCAACACCGGCTGATGCAGTTCTTTTATCAGTCTGCCCATTCCACCGGCATTCAGGAAATTCATGGTTGTTTCCGCTTCACCCACTCCGGGGAAAATGACTTTATCCGCAGCACGTAGAACCTTTTCATCTGCCGTAATCTCCGCCTCAACGCCCAAACGCCTCAAGGCATAATCAACCGAAAGGATGTTACCTGCATTATATTTGATAACCGCAACTTTCATCAACCACTAATTAAATATTACTGTCTTATTCTTATACGCCAACACCTTACGCTCGATATGCTTCTGAACGGCACGAGAGAGGACGATTTTCTCCAAATCCTTGCCTTTGTTCACCAGATCCTGCACAGTATCTTTATGAGTGATACGCACCACATCCTGCTCGATGATAGGCCCTGCATCCAATTCCGTAGTAACGTAGTGGCTGGTAGCTCCTATAATCTTCACACCACGCTCAAATGCTGCATGGTAGGGTTTCGCCCCTACAAATGCCGGAAGGAAAGAGTGATGAATATTGATGATGCGGTTGGGATAAGCGTCTATCATCTTCTCGGAAATGACCTGCATATAACGTGCCAGTACGATGAAGTTCACCTTGTGCTTGGCAAGCAGTTCCATTTCTTTCTTTTCCTGCTCTTCTTTTGTCTCCTTAGTAATAGGAAACAGATGAAAAGGTATGCCGAAGCGTTCTGCTACATGCTGCAAATCTGGATGATTGCTTATTATAAGAGGTATCTCCACATTCCATTCACCTGCCGTATAGCGCGCCAGCAGATCGAACAGGCAGTGCGACATCTTCGACACGAAAATAGCCATACGCGGTTTGACATCCGAAAAATAAAGGCGAAAACTCATTCCGTACTTCTGCGCATACAATGTTTCAAAATAGTCCTCTATCTTCTCTTGAGGAACCAGAAAGCTTTCCAATTCCCACTCGATACGCATGAAAAAAATATTCTCCACATGGTCTACATATTGATCCAAATAGATAATATTACCTTTGTTTACCGTTATAAAATCTGTTACTTCTGCCAAAATTCCCGGCTGATCGGGACAGTGAAGTAACAGCTTCGCCGTTTTCATCATCCTAAACTCTATTTTTATTGTTCTCTAATTGCAATATTCTTGTCTTGAGTTCGCAAAAATAACGATTTATTGCAAAATAACGAACTTTTCAAACAAGAAGTTTAAAAGTTAGCGAAAATTGTTTCGTTTTCTCTATATATAGATGTCTAATCGCATACTAAATAACATATAAACAGAACATAAACAAGCTGCAAAGAGCAATTTTAAATATTTGTTAAACATCACATCTCTTATTTTTTACAACTTCCTAAATATGAGAACAAAAAGTAAACACAGACAAGAAGACTTGAAAAAAAGTTTATCACAGCTATTGCAGATTCAAAAAAAACGCCTACCTTTGCAACCGCAATCGAGAGAGATAGCAACGATAAAATGAAATGATGGTGCGTTAGTTCAGTTGGTTAGAATACATGCCTGTCACGCATGGGGTCACGGGTTCGAGTCCCGTACGCACCGCTTCTCAAGAAAGCAAAATTAGAAAAAGCTCTGATTCTTAATAGAATTAGAGCTTTTTTATTTGTTTGAGGTGAAGCAGAATATAGCGTTTCTGAGAAGTATGCCAGGTACTAATTCAGGGTCCTTTTAGGAGCAAGTGAAAAAGCACCTGAAACGCATAATAATCGGAATAGTCCGGGATAACGGATGGCTAACTTTTACCCCTTGCCGGAAAGTGCAAGAGGCTATTCCGAAAAGAGGAAACCTGCCTGACTTTTCTGACTTCAGATAGAATCTTTTTATTCCCAATACCCATAACAATTCATTTTCTGCTGCTTACCAAAACAATATCGTCCCGATGTTTCACAACACCGGGACGACACTACAACATTTTTACGAGAACACTATCTCTTAAACATTATCAATACTAACTTTACACAACTATAAGCTTGGAATAATTCAGTTAGTCTACATCTTAGGACATAAAATTCCGAACAAATGCTGTGCCAAAATTAGAATTACAAGATAGAAAACTAAATATCAACAAGATAGAAAACAATAGTCTTTCATCTTAATGTGGAATTGTGGAATATTAATGTGGAATTATAGTGTAATTTTCCACAATAGCGCAAAAGCCATCAGTATTATATAACTGATATTAAACCACTTACCTTTTTATACCATTTTTGGCACAGCCTTTGTTATACTGTCATTGAAACCTACAGTAGATTTGTAAGATAGAAACCAAAGTGTTAATTAGAACGTATTAGTAAAAAAGGTAAAAAGATATTCTGATCTCTCATTCATAAAACTCTTGTAACATTATGCTTTCATTCCGGGCTGTGAAGTACCGGAATGATTTTTTTCAATATCCCTGCTTCAAACTTGCGCAACGCTTCAAATGTCATTCGTGTCTTTCTTTTCAAGAGCAACCACTTTATTATAAGAATAGTGCCATACCTGACAGCACAATTGTTAAAATCGCATTTTTCATAATTATTTATTTTTCTGTTGTCTCTTATTTGTCACTTCTTCAGTATAGCCTCCGGTGCATCTTCTTTTAATGAAAGCACGTTCCCGCCATACAGTTTTGAAATTAAAAAAAGAAAGTACACTGTAATACAGAAATCCGAGACATATTGGTACATAAGGTTTTTCAACAAACAATCCTCCGGCACGTACTTCACGGGTATAGGATGCCGATTCGGAAAAAGCGGCTCCTAAGCCGAAAGAAGGAATGACAGATTCTGCACATACCACCGATACCGTCAACACAAAATAAACGGCCAAGGCAATCATCGACTGTCTGACTACCCGCTGCTTGACCGATTTACTGACATTGAAAAAAGCGAAACGCATTCTGTTGAGCACAGTTGCAAGGTAAAGAATGATGATTGTATAATCCCCCTCCCGCATTGAATGCCCAAATGCAAATGCAAAAAGCCCATACAACGGAATAAACAACCGTATTGAAGCCTTGAGCGGCATAGCTGCCATAAAAAGTCCCGAATGCACCATAACAAATTCAAATGCCATCAGGATTGCCAGCGAATATACCTTATAGGCATCATCCGGTCCGGCAAACAACCATAAATATAGGTATTGGCAGGCAATCAAGGCTGTCTGTGCCACTTCTACATATTCACAAGGTCTGTCTATACGTTCTATGATATTCATAATTCAGCCCTCATTTTACTTATTTTTCTCAAAACAAATCTATTGAATTCTTTCTTATAGAGTCATACTTTTTCACTAATTTCTTTTTCACTTCTTATCCGCTCTTTCCCTATAATCATCCGGAACAAAGACAAACCTATTTCTCTACCGGATGTAATTCAATTTTAAATATAGTACAAAGTTTTAAACTATAAGCACTTGCTTTAAATTATTTCAAGAAAAAGCATGAAAAGCATCTGTATGATGCTCTGTTTACTATATCATGAGGTTGAAAAGAACCGGATAACGGAAGAGTTACTTTTGTGTATGCAACATGAAGAGGGCGCACAGGAAAAGATTGAAGCATATAGTAACGTTCAGAAAAAGGCGCTCGTTGATTGGGTTAATTCTGCAAAAACAGAACAAACTAAAGCAGACCGTATTACCAAAATCATTATCATGGCGATGAATGGAGTTATCGGATATATTTGATAACCTTGGCTGGCACTCCCCCTACGATTGCATCCGCCGGAACATCTTTTGTCACCACCGCCCCGGCTGCCACCACCGCATTATCGCCAATCGTCACGCCTTGCAGAATAGTGGAATTTGAGCCTACCCACACATTCCTGCCAAGTATAATAGGTGCAGGATAAGTCGTATGGCGGTCTTCGGGAGCAAGTCCGTGGTTGAGGGTTGCAAAAACGACGTTATGTCCTATCTGGCAACCGTCTCCCAATGTAACCCCGCCGTGATCCTGAAAATGACAGCAGGCATTGATAAATACGTCATGACCGATTTCAATATTCTTTCCGAAATCCGTATAAAACGGCGGGAACACCCGCAATGAGGGTGGAACGGGCTTTCCAAAGAGTTCGGAGAGTAATGCTCTCACCTCATCCGGAGCATGGAAAGATGCATTCAGTTTGAATGTGATGCGTCTTGCCTCATTGCTCATTTCATCCATAAAACGATGTATATCTTCCGTGTCAAGAGCTTTTCGTGTCTTTACATATTCTAAAAAATTATCAAGTGTCATGGTTCTGAATATTACATAGATTACACTGCAAATGTAAACGAATGGCGGCAGCGCTCGTGTGAATGAATTACGGACATTTGTAACCTATTTACTGTTTCTGTGCGGAGAGGTGTACTACCTATGCTTTTATTCTCTACATTTGCGTAGAACTAAAGAACAATACCTTATGAAAGAAGTTATTAAACTGGACACGGTAGACCAATACAACCGACTCTTCGGACTCGAAACACTACACCCGCTGGTAAGTGTGGTAAACCTGTCGGAAGCCACCAGATTTCCAACGCATTTCACGATGAACTACGGGGTGTATGCCCTTTTCCTGAAAAACGTCAAATGCGGAGACATCCGTTATGGCCGGCAGATTTACGATTATCAGGAAGGAACGGTCACCAGCTTTGCCCCGGGACAGGTGGTTGAGGTGGACATGCCGCAAGGAGTACGGCCGAACGCCCACGGCCTGCTGTTTCACCCCGACTTAATTAAAGGAACTTCTTTAGGACAAGACATCAAACATTATTCATTCTTTTCGTACGCCTCGGCCGAAGCCCTGCACCTATCCGAAGAAGAAAAAAGCATATTCACAGATTGTCTGGAGAAAATAAGAATGGAACTCCAACATCCGATCGACAAGCACAGCAAACGTCTGATTTCACGGAACATCGAACTGCTGCTGGATTACTGCATGCGCTTCTACGAAAGACAATTCATTACCCGTTCGGAAAGTAATAAAAGCGTACTGGTAAAATTCGAAGCCTTGCTCGACGATTATTTCCAAAGCGACAAACCGCAAACAGACGGACTGCCTTCCGTAAAATACTTCGCCGACAAAGTGTTCCTGTCACCCAACTACTTCGGTGACCTGATAAAGAAAGAAACCGGAAAAAGCGCACAGGAATACATCCAGACCAGAATGATTGACATAGCCAAAGAGATGATTGCAGGAACGGAAAAGACGGTCAGCCAGATTGCCTATGAACTGGGATTCCAATATTCGCAGCATTTCAATCGCATTTTCAAGAAGAATACGGGATATACACCCGGAGAATACAGAAAGCTGCAAATATAAAGGATGCCGATAAGATTATCCTTATGAAAAAAGAAATACTGAATATAGAGACCGTACATCAGTGTAACTGTTGTATGGGCTGCAAGACGCTGCATCCGCTGGTAAGTGTCGTTGACCTATCCGAAGCCAATCTGGAGCAGCGTACCATCCGATGTGATTTCTATACGATTATCCTGATAGAAGGGGAAGCCGGAAAACTTATGTACGGACGCAAATACTACGACTATTCCAACGCCACACTGATATTCCGTATGCCGGGCGAGTCCATTAAGCTGGATATAGACAATATGCTTGCCCCCAAAGGGCAAATGCTGACTTTTCATCCGGATTTAATGGCGCACACTGCATTGGGGAACCACATCGGAGACTATTCCTTCTTTTTCTACAAACCGAACGAGTCGCTGCATCTTTCATCGCGCGAAAAGATGAAAATCACAGAGTGCATCCGCAATATCGAAGAAGAACTTCGGCATGCCATAGACCGCCATAGCAAAACTTTGATATCGCGCCATATCGAGCTATTGCTGGATTATTGTGCGCGTTTCAACGAACGCCAGTTCATTACCCGTTGCGAGGCCAATAAAATAATTCTGCACAAAATCCATTCACTTCTGAACGGATACATCTTGTCCGGCAGGCTGGAAGGCGGTGCGATGCCCACAGAAGAATATTGTGCAGACGCTCTTCACTTGTCACCTTGCTATTTCCGCGACCTGCTCAAGTTCGAGACCGGAAAAAGCATGCACGAATATTTTCAACTGATGCGGCTGGACATGGCTAAGAAGATGTTGCGGAACAAGGATTATACGGTCAGCATGACAGCCAGGAAGCTGGGATATGCAAATTCACAGCACTTCACCTGCCTGTTCAAGAAGATAACGGGAATGACACCGACGGAATATAAATATGCCCAGAATTAAAAAGGATTGTCTTGCCGGCATTAGCACAAAACAAACGCCACAAACGGTTAAATCGCACGAATATACTGCAAACATTCCCGAATATTTTAAAATACTCCAAACCAAGTGCCTTTACCGATTGTTGTCCCCCACATAACTCTAAAACTTAACTGATATGATTAATTATGTGGATAAAATGGCGGATGCCCTGGTGGATGTGCTAAAGTATTCGAACCAGGATGTGGAATGGGTGGAACCCGATGACATGAAACCCAATGACGGCGTACAGCCCGAATGGTTCTATCCTGCCATAGAAAATGCGGAGTATTCCGAAATTACCGCTATCCTGCAATATACCCAGCAGGAAGCCATCTTTGAAGATGAAATCGGCGAACTGATGCTGGGCATCGCCTTGGTGGAAATGAAGCATTACGCACACATACGGGACGCCATCGTAGCACTGGGCGGTACACTTCCCAAACCGTATGACAGCAAGAACGTCAATATAGGCGAAACACCCGTCGAAGCGCTCACCCTCGCCGCGCATTCGGAAGTGGCCACTATCAGGTTCTACAAGTCGGTGAAGGAACGAATTACCGCAAGTACACCAACCGCAGACATTGCCCGCAAGCTGCTGACAAAACTGATTGCGGACGAAAGCCTTCACCTCAAACTGCTTACCCGGCAACTGAAGGTCATGGCAGGTGACGACAAGAAGTATGACGAACTCATGAAGAAGATACTGGACTGACAAAGTATTACCGTTTTTCTCAATAATTCATTACCTTTGCAGCAAAATTACAAATAAACGAATCAAAACAATAGGGAACAATGAGTGTACACGATTTATGCTGCATCGGTTATATTACACAAGACAAGATAGTTACCACCAAGAACACGATATACATGCCGGGCGGCACTTCCTTTTACTTTGCGCATGCCATCAAGCATCTCGACCCGAACGGCTTTTTATTGGTTACATCCCTTGCCCACACGGAGATGAACGTTGTGGAAGACATACGGAAAGAGGGCATTGAGGTAAAGGCTCTGCCCAGTGCCCGTTCCGTCTGCTTTGAAAACATATACGGAGAAAACCAGAACGAACGTACGCAACGCGTCACGGCAAAGGCCGACCCGTTTACAATGGAAGGCCTGCAGGACGTCAATGCACGGATTATCCACCTGGGCAGCCTGCTGGCCGACGACTTTTCATTGGACGTCATCAAATACCTGTCGGGCAAAGGCCTGCTTTCGGTAGACGTTCAGGGGTTCCTGCGCAAGGTGGACAATGAAAAGGTGCTGCCCGTAGACTGGCCGGAAAAGAGAGAAGCCCTGAAGCACATCCATATCTTAAAGGCCAACGAAACCGAAATGGAAGTCCTTACCGGCTGCAAAGAGCCTCACGAAGCCGCCCTGCTCATTGCAGACTGGGGTGTGAAAGAAGTGCTGCTGACGTTGGGAGACAAAGGTTCGCTGATATATGCCAAAGGACAGTTCCATGAAATTCCCGCCTACTCCGCCCTGCAGATAGTGGATGCCACCGGATGCGGAGATACTTATATGGTGGGCTATCTGTATATGCGGAACAAAGGCGCATCCTATCGGGAAGCAGGCTGCTTTGCCGCTGCCATGTGTACCATCAAGCTGCAAACACACGGACCATTCTGCGGAACAGAGGCTGAAATCAGAAGGATAATCAATCCTGCATAAAAGACAACAAACGTTTCATTAAGGAGAAACTTCGGTTTCCCCTGATGAAAACAATAATTTCCCCTGATGGAAACGGAAGTTTCCTCAGGAGAAACTAACCGTTCCCCGCCGTGAAACAAGTCGTTCCCCACCGGGAAACGGTTTGTTTCACGGTGGGGAACATATCTGCCGGAATCTTAGCTACGTCCGGAGAAAAGGATGCAGGCAAAGTAAGGCCTGAAAGAGATACAAATTATAGGTAGAGCAAAGAGCTGCCCTTATCGGTTCGGTGCGGCTTTAGCCTTGCGGCCGATACGCCGTATCCACAGATAATAGCCCGTCAATGGAAGCGTTCCGCCCAGCAATGCGGCAATGAATGTCAGTACACGGGTAAACATACCTCCCCAACTGCCCACATGCACGGAATATATCCAGCCGCGTATCTTGCCCGAAGCATCGGCATCCTTATACAAGGCGGTTCCGGTGATTTCGCCGTTACTCGGATTAAAGGTATAACGGTCGGAAGCCCGCTGATTGCCGAAACGTTCAAAAGATACGGTGGCAGAACCGTTGGAAACCGTAATCTGTTTATAGCCGTCGTTACGTTCTTTCAGTTCCTCATAAACCTGCTGCCAGCAAGTATATGAAGTAGCAGTCGCTTGCGGGGCATCATGATGCCCTGCCCCTTGTTTGGCCTCTACTCCGAATACCTTATAAAAGCCTGCGCGATACCAGGGGAAAGACCATGTGAGCCCGGTCAACGCCATTGCCAGAAGCAAGACAAGCGCATACATGCCGCCCGCCACGTGCAAGTCGTGCCAAAAGCGGAGCCGGCCTTTATCGGCGACAATCTTCAGGCTGTTCTTCAGGGCTTTCTTTGTGCGGGGCCACCAGATGACAATGCCCGAAACCAGTACGAACACGAACATCAGCGTACTTACCCCCACAATCATCTTGCCCCAGAATATTCCGCCGTCCGGCTTCATGCTGTCCAGCAGCCAGCGGTGCAGGCGAAACATGGTGAGGAAGAACGGCGCACGCTCATACCTGCCTTTTACCTCACCGGTATATTGGTCTACATAAACGGATGCCCGCCGCGGTTTCGACAGACTGACCCGACAGGCACGTTCCGCATCGGAAGAGATGGAGATGCCTGTAACAGCAACACCGTCCGGCAGTGTTTCGGAGACTTTCTCTATCAGGTATTCCACGGGAAGCGGAGCGCCGCTTACCTTTTCCACATAATAGAGGTCGCGCCTGCACAGCTCCATTACTTCGTCTTCAAATACCAGCGCAGCTCCCGAAAAGCAGATAACCGTAATAATCAGCCCGAAAGGGACAGACAGCCACAGATGTATTTTACGAAATGCTTTCTTCATTGCAGTCAGTTAAGAGGGCTCAACTTGCCGATACCTGTAATCTGCGTAGCCTCTACCGTAACACCTTTTGTGGCAGTGGCGCTGGACGGGTCTATCTTGTAAACAGCCGGATGGTTGTCGGTGGTAGTCACAGCCATATAGGCATAACCGTTCTCCGTATACGGAGTGTTGCCGAAGCCGGAAATCAGGTCTGCCGACGGAAGACCGGTGACATAGGTAAGTTTTTTGCTTTCCGCTTTGAACACAGCCAGCTCTTTGGCTTCAAAGCCCGTCTCCGTCAGAGGGCGGTCGTACATCAGCAACAGGAAATAATCATCTGCAATATGCCAGCAACGCAGGAAGGATTTTCCGCCGCTCTGTTTCTCCAGGTCGCAGTAGTAGCTGTCGAAGTCTTCCCGGCCATTGGGGATGCGTACCACACCTGCCGGCAAGATTGTCTGCTGGCGGGCATCCTTCATCGTCTTGGCATAGCTTGGAGAGAATACGTAAATATCACCGTTGCCGGCTTCCCAGATAGTCTGGTAATACTGGGATTTGAAACGGCCGCAGGCATAACTGATTTTATCCGTACTGACAAGTTTCTTCGTTGTCATCGTAGCATCATCAAAGATTGCCACCCAGCATTCATTGGGATACTGTGTCCACTGCAATTCACCTTTCTTATACGAACTGCTGTTGGAACCGCCGTCTTCGGTCTTTACCAAATCCTCATTGCCCGGCAATATATACTTACCGCCGTCTACGGCAGCGCCATACTGGCTCAGCCCCATGGGAACGGCAGCACTGTATATCTTGTTGTTATGCTCCTGAATTCCGGCCAATGTCACGAACTCGCCGTTGCCCAGGAAATTCTCGGACTGGTAGGCCTTTTTTTTCGTATCGTTGGTGTTGAAGGTTTCGTCCGCTACATCCAGGTAAGAGAGCAGGAAGGTTTTAGGCAGATACAGGTTGCCGTCGGCATACTCCGCAGGTCCGTCACCGGTAGAGGCGGTTATGATATACTTATCGTAGATGCCGTAGGTAGTGAATCTCTTCACTGCAAACTCTCCCGAACGCGCCTGCACTTCGTGGTTGGAGTTCATGATATAAGAACGGGTGGTTCCGGCATTTCCCTGATTGTAAGTCAGTCCATAGAGATACCGGTTCTTGTAGAACACCCATTGGGAAGCGCCGTCGTTGACGAGCCCGTTGTTGATGGTAGAAACAGAGCCTTCGTCCAAAGTCTTGGAAGTCAGCAATACGTTAGTCGTATTGCTCGAAGCGGTGACAGAGGAAGCAATTACGAAATCGCCTTTAGTCCCATTATTGTTTCCGCCGCCCGGCACCTCCGTATCCGTGCAGGATGTCAATGCCGTTCCTGCCATCGCAGAAGTGAAAAGTACGGCCGATAAAAGATTCTTTTTCATGTTGTTTTGTTTTATTATATTACACTAATCGTTATTGATTCATGGTTTCAATTGCCGAAGTATACGCGCACCTTTCCATAGAATGCCCGTCCGGCTTTCTGCAGGCTGAAGTTGTCGTACAGTTGCTCGTCCGTAAAGTTCCGGCACTCGAACGAGAGGTTGTAGCGTCCGTTACAGAGACTGTAGGAAAGGCTCAGGTTGTGGGAGAACTGGCTCGGAACCACGTAGTCGCCCTTGTTCGAACCGATTTTGGAAGAATAATAAGTAAAGCTGTGCAAGTACTGGTTGTCGTAAGATACGGTCAGCGCATTGCCTTTTTTCCAGAGGTCGCGCCAGTAGAAGGTCACGTCGGAATCGGCAAAGATATAAGGCAGGTTGGGCATGCGTTCCTTATAAGCTATATTCTCCGCACTGCCGGATATGGACGTCTTCATATTGTCGCACACGTTCATCTGCGTGAAGTTGCCGCCCACACTCAACCACCTGCCAAAGCCGTAGCGGGCGGAGATGTTATATCCCTTCGTCAGCACCTTGCCGTAATTGACGTAAGTGGCTGCGGACTTGCCGCCGCTCAAGTCTGTGATGTTGCGCTGGATGTAGTCTTTGGTGTTACGGTAGACAAAGCCGCCTTCCACGTACACGGAATGTTTGCCGAAAGTCTTGTTATAGCTCAGGTTCAGGTTGATGTTGTCGCTGTTCTCCGGCCGGATGCCGATGTCGCCCATTTCCAGGTCCTCATTGCCGAACATCTCTTCGATGGTGGGCAGACGGTAGGCCTTTTCATAGGACAGCTTGGCTTGCAGTCCCGGCAGGATGAAGTAAGTGCCCGCCGCTCCATAGCCTACGGAATGTACACTGTGGGTGGTGCGTACATAATCGTTCTGATTGGCATCCGTAGCCACAGGTCCGGCGACAAACTGGTTGTAGTACTTGCCGAATACGGATAAGTTCCAGTCTTCGGACGGCATCAGGCGGTAAGAGAGGCCGGAGATATTCTTGCGGGTCTCTTTGGCAATGGCATCCGACTGCTCTTCTTTGGCAAGCAATGAAGTATTGGAACGGCTGAAAGCATTCAGCACGTGGTTGAACGTCAGCGTGTGCACCCTTCCGAGGCGGTAGTTGGCTGTAAACGTACCGTTCCAGTTATTGTTGTCGGCGCGCGAGTGCTGGTAGGACTGCTCTCCGGGAGAGTTCAGCGGCTTCCTTTCCCCGTACCAGTTGTACTTATAGGAAGCGGTATCCACATTGGTCGTCAGGTTCTTGTTGTAGTTGACGGTCAGCACTACATCCAGTCCCTTCGCAAACAGGTTGCGCTTGTTATACTCCAACGAAGGCATCAGCGAATGTCCCTTGCGGTGTTTCTGTCCGTACACGATGTCCTGCCGCACGCCGGTCTGTACATCCTGGTACATATTGGAGTAAGTGAAACCGAACATCAAACGGTCCGCCCACTTCTTGTCGATAACGCCTACCTTGCCGATAACCGCTTCATTGTGGTAAGTATCGTTGAAGCGCCGTACGCGCACCTTCTTGTCACGGTCTATCCTGCCCGTTTCAAAGTCCTCCACCGGGGAGTCGATGCGGTAGTCATTGTCCGAATAGTTCTGAAACGCGTTGATTTCGTATGTAAAACCATTCTTGAAGGTCTGCCCGAAGTGCACGTTGGACTTATGCGTATTGAACGAACCGTACGAGTAGGACGCATCCAGAAACCAGCGGCGGCGTTTCTTGTTCGTAACGATATTGATAACCCCGCCGATGGCATCCGTGCCGAATCCCACCGGCACTACGCCCTTGTACACCTCGATGCGGTCGGCAAAATTCACGGGGATATTGTTCAGCGCAAAAGAGCTTCCGACGCCTTCCTGCGGCACGCCGTCTATAAAGACCTTTACATGCTTCCCGCTGAAGCCGTCCAGCATGAGCTGCATGTCCGACCCTACCCCGCCCGACTCGCGCAGTTTCATTCCCGGCGCTTTGGTCAGTGCATCGCTCAGGTTTCTGGTAGTGTTCTGCAACTCTTTCGTATCCACCGCCACGGCGTTGAATGCCGACCGCTTGACACGGCTCACGCCCGTCGACACCACCGTTACTTCGTCCAGTTGCTGAGTTTCGGGGGTGATTGTGACATTCTGCCTCACCCTTTGCCCTCTGACCAGCGTCACCGGTTTCTCTACGGTTTTATAGCCGACGGCCGACACCACCAGCGTATAGTCGCCCGCAGGCGCACTCACATGATAGATACCTTCCTGATTGGTTACTCCCCCATAACCGGTCCCTTTCAGATAGACCGTTGCAAAATCCACGACTTCTTTCTCCGTAGACAGGATTTTACCTGAAATCATCGTCTTGCCCGGTCTCTGCGCATATACAGGAAAGGCGCATGCCGTCAAGAAGAAAAATAATAAACTAAATATGGCTGTTTTCAATTTGAAGTGATTGTTAAGTTGTTACTAATACCGTATGCAAAGGTCATTAGAAAAAAGCAACCTCACAATCACCTCTTTTAGGTAATTATACCGACGCCATGCTAAGAAAGTATCACACCCACAATCGCTATTGATAGGTATATTCCACCATTCTATTCGCGGTTCATCAAGCGATGTTCTGCCATTTTTTCGTACTTCGTGCCGGGACGTCCATAGTTTGCATAGGGATAAATGGAGATGCCGCCGCGCGGGGTGAAGATGCCCGTAACCTCAATGTACTTGGGATTCATCAAACGGATGAGGTCTTTCATTATAATATTGACGCAATCCTCGTGGAAAGCGCCGTGGTTGCGGAAACTGAAGAGATAGAGCTTCAGACTCTTGCTCTCCACCATTTTCACATCGGGAATGTAGCTGATGCGGATTTCCGCAAAATCGGGCTGTCCCGTTATCGGGCAAAGGCTGGTGAACTCCGGGCAGTTGAAACGTACCCAGTAATCGTTACCGGGATGTTTGTTGTCGAATGCCTCCAGCACTTCGGGGGCGTAATCCTGCTTGTACTCTGTCTTTCTTCCTAATAAGGAAAGTTGGTCTTTTAATTCGGTCATATTACAATCGGTTTATAATCGGTTCTGTTTCCTTTGTGGTATAATACATTCGTCATTTTCCCGCCAGATACTTCTCCAGCCCCTCTCTGCGGAGCTTGCATGCGGGGCAGTGTCCGCAGCCGTCGCCGGGAATGCCGTTGTAACAGGTCAGCGTTTCATGACGAATCAGGTCGAGCACTCCCAGTTCATCCGCCAGCGCCCAAGTCTCGGCTTTGTCAATCCACATCAACGGAGTATGGAGTACGAACTGCTCGTCCATGGCAAGGTTGAGCGTTACGTTGAGCGATTTGATAAATGCGTCCCTGCAATCGGGATACCCGCTGAAATCCGTTTGCGACACACCCGTCACGATGTGGTTGATACCCTTTTCGCGGGCATAGACGGCGGCAATGCTGAGGAAGAACAGGTTGCGCCCCGGCACAAAAGTATTCGGAACGCTGTCTGCCGGCTTCTCCCGGTCCATCACCATATCGGGGTCCGTCAACGAATTATGCCCCAACTTGCCGATGAAGGAAACATCCATTACTTCAAACTCCACTTCCGCTTTACGCGCTATCTCCCGCGCCAGCTCCACTTCCTTCTGATGCTTCTGCCCATACAGAAAGCTCAACGCATATACTTTCCTGAACTCACGCTTTGCCCAAAACAGGCAAGTTGTCGAATCCTGCCCACCGCTGAATACGACCAATGCTGCTTCTTTATTCACCTTATTATATATTTATGACAACCTCTACTACTTAAATTTCACTGATTTTCCACACCTTGTAAGAAATCCCCTCGTCGTAGACATCGCTACCGTCTATTCTTTTAATGGCTTTCACCACCCGGATGGTCACCGGCAGTATTATCACCTCGTACATGGATTTCAGTACAATCTGGGTGCACATCATCAGCAGCAATTCCTGCCATGCGATAATGCCTCCGAACGCCACCGGAAAGAATATCAGCGAATCGGCCGTCTCGCCCACTACCGTGGACCAGATGGCACGTGCGGAAAAATGACGTCCGCCGCTCGCCACTTTCATGCGGCTCATGACGTAGGCGTTCAGAAACGAACCTACCAGAAATGCCGTCAGGCTGGCGGCAACAATGCGCGGCGCCATGCCGAACACGAAGTTGAAATGGGGCGCCCCGTCCCAAAAGGGAGCGGCAGGCAGTGCCACGGCAATCAGTCCCAACATCACCACAAAGAAGTTCATGGCGAAGCCGCTCCAGATAATCAGGCGCGCCTTGCGGAAGCCCCACACCTCGGCAATGCAGTCGTTGATGATATAAGAAACGGGAAACACTAACAGTCCGGCAGTAACGGTAATGCCGAAAACCTGGATTACTTTTGTCTCGAGAAGATTGGCCGCTATCAGACAGACATTGAACAGAATGCCCAGCAGCATAAAGGGTACAGATACTTTTTGCTTCATATTCCTGTTTTTTACGTGGTGTTCTAGAATACACGACCGCTATTCACGGCATCATACATGTAACTAATGATTTCACTCTTGTTAAATCGGGTGCAAAGATACGCTTTCTTCTGGTGACTGCAAAACCATTTTAGATTTAAGTTGTTCAAAGCACATTCACCAAAACCTAACTTAAATGAAAACAATCTTAAAAACAATGTTTCTGTTGTGCGGTGCGGCACTGTCTGCCCTCGCAGTCCACGCACAGAAAAAAGTGATTATCGAGGATGAGTCTCCCAAAGGTGTCGTATTGGTCACCATAGACAAAGCGGGCGACGAGATAATCCGCATCATGAACGAGTCGCAAATGCCCTACATCCACGAACCGCAGGCGCCCCGCTTCCTGCTGACGGACAGAAAAGGGAAGTTCGCCCTGGGCATCGGCGGCTATGTACGCGCCACGGCAGAGTACGACTTCGGCGGCATCGTCGACAACATCGACTTTATCCCCGCCTACATCCCCAACGGGAGCAAAATCAGAAACCAGTTTCAAATGGATGCCAGCACGTCCACCATTTTCCTGAAACTGGTGGGGCATACCAAGATTCTCGGCGACTTCGTGGTGTACACCGCCGGCAACTTCCGCGACGGTTCCAACAAAGGCTTCCAACTGCGCAATGCCTACGTGTCCTTCCGCGACGTGACGGTGGGCTACACCTACGGCGGCTTCATGGACCTGGGCGCAATGCCTTCCACCATCGACTTCCAGGGGCCTAACGGAGCCACCTTTTACCGCGCCACCCAAGTGTCATACACCTACAAAGGGCTGAAAAACTTCCGTTTCAACGCCTCTGTCGAAGTGCCTGCGGTAGACGGCACAACCAACAGCGAGCTTGACATCGCACAACAGCGCATGCCCGACTTCACCGCTTATGCGCAGTACGGCTGGAACAGCAAAAGCCATGTGCGCGTAGGCGGACTTATCCGCAGCATGACCTACACCAGCACCCTGAGCGACAAGGCGCATGCCGTTACCGGCTTCGGCATACAGGCATCCACCACCTTCAATCTGGGCAAACAATGGCAGGTGTTCGGGCAAGCCACCTACGGGAAAGGCATCGGGCAATACCTGAACGACCTCAGCAACCTGAACGTGGACATCGTTCCCAATCCCGATGAAGCAGGCAAAATGCAAGCATTGCCGATGCTGGGCTGGTATGCCGGACTGCAATACAACATCAGTCCGAAAGTGTTCCTTTCAAGCACATACAGCATGTCACGCCTCTATTCCGAGAACGGGTATCCTGCCAACGAACCGTCCACTTACCGCTATGGACAATATTTCGTAGCAAACCTGTTCTGGAATGTCACCCCAAACATGCAGGTAGGTGCGGAGTATCTGCGTGGTTGGCGTACGAACTTCGACAATTCCACCAACCATGCCAACCGCATGAACCTGCTGGTGCAATATTCCTTCTGAAACCTGCACGGAAATCCGTAAAAGGAAAGAAGTAAAAAGGAAAGAAATAAAAGCCCTAAAGGCATAAGACAAAGAGAGGATGTGCCAGCCGAATTTGCGACACATCCTCTCTTACGTATATAAAGGATTATGAAAGATCAGAAGCGATAGTCTATGCTGAGGCCGAATACCTTGTTGGTACGGCTGTACACGTTTGTACCGGGCAGATTTGTACCCTGATAGTTTTGGCCGGTTTTGGTATAATCTTCATAGTTGGTCCACATATAGCCCACATTCAAATCGGCTCTTTCCGAAAGCTGCAACTTCGCACCTACACCCAGCGAGTAGGAATCGCACGAGAAGCTTGTGTCGCTCTGATAGTCATCGGACAAACCATAATCGGTGAACTGCACACCGCCGCTCAGGGTCAGTCTTTTGATAACATCCCACTCTATACCGGCCAGATACTCGTTTGTCCCTTTCGTCAGGAACTTCTGTTTGCCACCTGCCATGCCTGCGTTCTTATCGTCGTAGAAGTGATACTCCACCGATGCGCGCAGCACAGGAAGGAACTCATAGGCAGCAGCCACCGAAAGCATGGCGGGAATGTCGTTCGGCGTATTTACACCGTGTTTGTAGTCCTCCAGCTCACTTTCGGGAGCGCCTATCATGCGTAGCGAATTTACCTTCGTGTTATTTTCAATATTCAGATTGGCCTTGAACTCGTATTTCGCACCAATCGTCAGTTTGCCGAACTTGGCATCCAAACCGATAACCGGAGTAAATCCCCAACCGGTCTGGCTGCAATCCAGGTCGATGCCGATAAGCTCGGTTCCAACGGGTATCGCTCCACCGGTGGGCAAAGGCAAATCAACGGCCGCACTGGCATTCAGCGCACCTTTGTAACCACCCGTAAAGTAGTTCATGCGCCCGCCTGCAAAGGCAGACAGCCAGTCCGTTATCTTATAGGTCAGCCCCAACTGCACGGAGTAGATATACTGCTTGCCGTCCATGTAGCTGTTCAGTGTATAGGCTTTGCCCGGAATACCCTGTTGCAGCAATCCGCCTATCACCATGGCGTCGAACATGGACAAGCCGTCATCGAACGAAGCTTTTCCGCCTCCGCCGGTAATGCCGAAGAAACCGGAGATAGTCCAGTCGCCCTTCTTATAAGCGGCAAACACACTGGGAATGACAGGCGCAGAAGCCTTGCCTTCATAATATTTGTCCAGCCCCAAAGCCTCGCACGAAGCATCGATATTTCTTGTCTGGAACGCACTCTGAATACTCAAGGATGTATAAAACCCGTCTTTCGGCAGGAAAGCCAGACCCGCAGGGTTGGACAAGGCAGCATCCACACTGGTGGTGTTTGCGCCGCGCGACAGCATACGAAGAAAGGCAGGGTGTTGATTTGTATTTGTCAGGAGACCTCCTGCAAAAGTTGGAATTGAAACGATTAACATCGCAATGCTAATCAAAGAAATTTTTCTCATCTAAATCTTTTTTATTGTTTTCGGGCGCAAAGGTACAATAATATTGCACATAAATAACAATTTTGCGCATTTAATTTAGGAGAACCGAAGAATTTAATTGAAAAAATCAACAGTTTCTACTGAAACATTCACTAATATTCATGCTGAAACAGACAAGGGATTGCTCCATTTGCCGTCCCTGCCGCTTGCATATATTGCCCCTATGCCCAAAGGGAAAAGCAGCCGATGCCAAATCGTTCCACCATGGGGTAAATTTCATTCCACCACGGAGAAAGTTTCGTTCCACCATGACGGAACAAAACTTTCTCCATGTCGGAACAACATAACATCTGCTATCGCCGGCACTCATCATCCGGACAACAGATTATGGGCACAACCTGCCGGATATGTCCCGAACATTCTTACCTTTGCGCACGTTATATTCTTTGTGCATGCCGCCTTTTAACAAATGCAGCAAGTGCACTTATACGAAGCGCATCCGTCATGCACACTTAATAACCTGCGAATATTCACCAAAACTTAAAATCTCATGGCATATACTATTGCATTCTTCGGCAGCAAGCCCTACGACGAGGCTTCATTCAATGAAAAAAACAGCGGATACGGTTTTGAACTCCGCTATTACAAAGGACACCTCAACCTGAACAACGTGATACTGACGCAAGGCGTGGATGCCGTGTGTATCTTCGTAAACGATACTGCCGACGCGGAAGTTATCCGGCAACTGGCGGCAAACGGAGTGAAACTCCTTGCCCTGCGCTGTGCCGGATATAATAATGTAGACCTGAAAGCGGCAGCGGAAAACGGCATCACCGTGGTGCGCGTCCCCGCCTACTCCCCTTACGCGGTAGCGGAATACACCGTTGCCCTCATGCTCTCCCTCAACCGGAAGATACCCCGTGCCACCTGGCGCACACGCGACGGCAACTTCTCCCTGCACGGCCTTTTGGGATTCGACATGTATGGCAAAACGGCAGGTATCATCGGCACAGGCAAAATAGCCAAGAAGTTAATTGCCATCCTGCGCGGTTTTGGCATGAACATCCTCGCCTACGACCTGTATCCCGACTACAATTTCGCCCGCGAGCACCAGGTGGTATACACCACGCTGGACGAACTGTACCGCAGCTCGGACATCATCTCCCTGCACTGCCCGCTCACGGAGCAGACCAGATACCTGATTAACGACTACTCCATCAGTAAGATGAAGGACGGCGTGATGATTATCAACACCGGCCGGGGACAGCTCATCCATACCAATGCCCTGATAGAAGGACTGAAAAACAAGAAAATCGGTTCTGCCGGGCTGGACGTGTACGAGGAAGAGAGCGAATATTTCTACGAAGACCGGTCGGACAAGATTATCGACGACGATACGCTGGCACGCCTGCTGTCATTCAATAACGTAATCGTGACTTCCCACCAGGCATTCTTCACGCGTGAAGCCCTTGCCAACATCGCAGCCACTACCCTGATGAATATAAAGGACTTCATGGAACACAAGAAGCTGGAAAACGAGGTCAGACTGTAAAAAAGCGTTTATAGAACATTAATCATCCACGGCTCAAACTTTCAGGCCCACCTGCTTGTTACACACAGATAAATCACTAAAAAGACAGATTATGAAAAAAGTAACAGACAAAGCCGAAAGCCGTGGACGCTCTTCGTATGACTGGCTCGACAGCCGCCATACATTCAGTTTTGACAAGTATTACAACCCCCGCCGCATGAATTTCGGCGCGCTGCGCGTTCTGAACGACGACCGGATAGCTCCGGGAAAAGGCTTCGGAACCCATCCGCATAAGAACATGGAGATTATCTCCATTCCCCTGAAAGGCAGGCTGAAGCATGGTGACAGCAAGCAAAACAGCCGTACCATCACCATAGGCGACATCCAGACCATGAGTGCAGGCACGGGCATCTACCACAGCGAAATGAATGGAAGCGATACCGAACCGGCAGAGTTTCTCCAAATCTGGGTAATACCCGAAAAGCTGAATACCCCGCCCGCCTATCAGGATTATGACATCCGTCCCTATCTGCACAAGAACAAACTTTCGCTTATCGTATCGCCCGACGGCAATGCTCCTGCCAGGATGCTGCAACAGGCATGGTTCTCCATCGGAGAAGTCGAGGCCGGAAAGAAGCTGGGATATCACCTGCACCAGTCGCACGCCGGCGTGTACATCTTCCTCATAGAGGGCGAAATAAAGGTAGACGGCACAGTGCTGTCCCGCCGCGACGGTATGGGAGTATACGAAACCGACAGTTTTGAGTTGGAAACGCTGCAAGATTCGCATATCCTGCTGATTGAAGTCCCGATGTAGGACTTTTGCATAAAATAACAGCCAAACCGGAAGTTTGTGTGGTGTTTTTTGTAATATTGCGCTATAATTGAAACCGTACAATGAAACTTGATTATATTTACCACAGCGGCTTCGCGATTGAAGCGGACGGAATAACGGTCATTATCGATTACTACAAAGACTCCTCGGAAGAGGCGCCGGACCGGGGAATCGTACACGACCATCTGCTAAAGAAGCCGGGAACGCTCTACGTGCTTTCCTCGCATTTCCACCCCGACCACTTCAACCGCAACATCCTTTCATGGAAGGAACAGCGGCCCGACATCCGGTATATCTTCTCCAAAGATATTCTGAAACACCGGCGTGCCACGGCGAAAGATGCCGTTTACATAAATAAGGGGGATGTCTACGAAGACGAAAATATCCGTATCGAAGCCTTCGGCTCCACCGATGTAGGCATCTCTTTCCTGATAGATTTGCAAGGCGTACGCCTGTTCCATGCCGGCGACCTGAACAACTGGCATTGGAGCGAAGAGTCCACTCCGCAGGAGATACGCAAGGCGGAAGGCGACTTTCTTGCAGAGATAAAAAACCTGCAACAAAAGGCTCCCCGGGTAGATATAGCCATGTTTCCGGTGGACAGCCGCATCGGAAAAGATTACATGCGCGGTGCGGAACAGTTCGTGGAACGGATAAAAACCGCTATATTTGCACCTATGCACTTCAGTGAGGATTACCGGGGCGGCAACGCTTTCCGCACCTTTGCCGAAAGCCGGGGTTGCCGTTTCCTTACAATCTCCCACCGGGGTGAGAGTTTTGACATTACTAAATAAAACATAGCATTATGAAAAATTTAACACAGGTTCTTATTGTGCTGTTCTGCCTTTGCATGCCTGCCCTGCTGCATGCCCAGAGGGATGACAGCAAATATCTGGCCGGCGCTGTTCCGGAAGTGGACGGCAAGGTAGTATTCACCAAAGATTTCAGTATCCCCGGAATGTCTCAAGACACAATCTACTCCCGCCTGTTGAGGTGGATGGATGCACGTCTGGCAAAGAACGGGAATAACAGCCGCGTAGTCTTTTCCGACAAGGAGAAAGGACAGATTGTAGGCATCGGCGATGAATGGATTGTGTTCAGCTCCACCGCATTGTCACTGGACAGAACGAAAATTCTTTATCAGCTCACCGTCACCTGCCAACCGGAAAAATGTGTTTTTGAAGTAGAGAAGATACGTTTCAACTACCGCGAAGGAAAAGAGAAATATACCGCCGAAGAATGGATTACCGACAAGTACGCCTTGAACAAGTCTCAAACCAAACTGGTGCGCGGACTTGCCAAATGGCGCAGAAAGACTGTGGACTTCGTCGATGCCCTCTGCATTGAGGTAACGGAAGCCTTAAGCGCCAGCACCGCCGCCCAAGCTCCTGTAGAGGAAAAGAAAGAAGAAAAGAAAGAGACAAAGGCGCTCGTCAATTCGGGTACAACGGTGATTGCCCCCAAAACGCAAGTTACAGTAGAGACTCCCAAGGCCACCGCTACAACACCGGCTACGGTTACGGTTGCCGCCGCACCGCAAACCAATGTACAGGCTGCACCAAGCGCCTATAAAGAGGTAGCCCCGGATGCAGTTCCCGCCGATGCCATCCAGACCGGCAACGGCAAGCTGGTGATTGTAATTGGCGAAGAACCTTTCAATATGACGATGATGACTGCCAATGCCGGCGGCTCGTTAGGCAAGATAGCAGGCAACAAGCCGGTAATCTTCACCATTCTGTCACCGGAACAGCCTTATGCACAGATGGAAGCGGCCCAGAATTATACCGTACACTTCTATCCCAACGGACAGACAGAGCCTTCCGTCATTCTGGAATGTAAGAAAGTGCCGTCACAAGCCCCGATAGAAGGTATGCCGCGTACATACATCGGCGAAATCCTGAAAGCAAAAATTAAATAAACCGATATATAAACCTAAAAAAGTAACAACAGTGGAAATAAAAAGCAAATTCGACCATTTTAATATAAACGTCACCAACCTGGAACGCAGCATCGCTTTCTACGAACAAGCATTGGGACTGAAAGAACATCATCGGAAAGAGTCGTCGGACGGCTCTTTCACGCTGGTCTATCTCACCGACGGCAGCACGGGTTTTCTTCTGGAACTGACCTGCCTGAAAGAACATCCCCAAGCCTACGAACTGGGCGAGAACGAAAGCCATCTCTGCTTCCGCGTGGCCGGAGACTATGATGCAATCCGCCAATATCACAAGGAAAACGGCTGGGTATGTTTTGAAAATACCGCCATGGGACTCTATTTCATCAACGACCCCGACGATTATTGGATTGAGATACTGCCCGCCAAGTAAATGCACGGCATACTTTGCAACAAGAGGATTACTATTAATTACTTAATACATCAACAACGTGAGTATAGAAGAAGCAATGATGGGCGGTATTGTTTTCAAAGGCAAGAAAGAGAAGCCTAAAGAAGAAAACAAAATCAAGACCAAAGCCAAGAAAAAGACCTATATCACCGGCCTGCATGGTTCCGGTGCGGCGAAAATGAAAGCCGAAATCCGCAGGAAACGCGCGAACAGGCATAAAGGAAAATAATAATTATTTTTTCAGATAAGAAGGTGTAAGTCCCGTTGGGAAAAACTTACACCTTTTTTTTATACCATACCTACCCGAATTACAGAGAAGCATTGAAAAATTATCCAATCAAAACGCTATTTAGATATATTACATTAAAAAAGGTCTGATAAATAAAAGAAAGTTAATGACAAGTTTTGTTTTTATACAAACAATATATATCTTTGGCATCGCAAACAAACAAATAATATTAAAAAGAAAGTGATTTTATCACAAGAGTATAAAAAAAAGCACTACTTTTTTTTATCCAGAAAACTTGTAGTGTGTTTTCTTATATCAATAACTTTGAATAACACATATGCCCAGGTGCAACGCGGCAAGAAAGACGATGCGAAAGCCGAATTAATATCTTTCAAAGACCGTTGGGGTATCAAGACAAATGCTGTTGACTGGTTATTGACCGTTCCTAATATTGGCGTAGAATTTGACTTGGGCAATACCATCCGGAACAAACGTACAATCGGTGCCAATATAAAGTGGAACTGGAACACCTCGCAAAAGTACACCCCATCCCTTATTTTCAATGTATTCGATGCACGGGTAGAGTGGCGTCAGTATTTTCGCACCCGTAAAAGAGGCGGCGTCACCAAAGATGCCAATCTGATGACACGTCTCAAAGAAACCGTATTCACCACCCAGCGCAAGAATCCGCGCCAGGAACGCGCTTACTACTGGGGCGTATATGTCAACGCCGCCAGCTACAACTTTAAAATCGGTAAGGAAGGCAAGCAGGGTAACGCCTACGGAGCCGGCATCAGCGTGGGATATACCGCTCCGCTTTACGGCTACCGCAACAATTACATAGACCTGGAGCTGGGAGGTTCCGCCGGACTGCTTTACACCTCATACGATGTTTATACGCACGATGCGGAAAGCGACTGTTACCCGCGCATAGCGGAGAAATGCAAAAGCGGGCACATCGTGCCGTTCCCTCTGATAACGGATTTACGCGTAGCTTTCGTTTACCGGTTTATGTCGGCAGGCAGCAAGTATAAAGAATCGGTGTACCGCCGTGTACAGATACGCGACTTCGCCCGCCAGGCACTCAATGAGAAGATAAATAAGATGCGCGAACGCATCGACTCCATCAACAATGCGGTACGGAAACAAGGCTTCAGCCGTCCGGACAGCCTGCTTACCAAAGAAGAGCTGAAACAATGGAAGCTGATGCAACAAGAGCGCAAGGAACTCGCTTTGAAAGAAGCTGCCGACAAACTGCGCAAACAGGTAGCCGATTCTCTGGGCATACAACTTAGCGATACACTCACTTCCGAGCAGGAAAAGGCCATACGCAAGGCACTGAAAGTACATGAAGACCAATTGAAGCAGAAAGCCGAAACACAAGATTCTGCCAAACGTGGCAAACGGGCTGCCAAGAAAGCCAAACTGCATACCAAGGAAAAGAAAGAGAAGAAAAATAAAGATTCCGGGAAAAACCGGAAAAAAGACGGAAAGTCGGAAGCGGAAGCCGCCAATAAAGAAAAGGGAGATGCTTCCGGTGAAGAAGAAGATGAAAAGGAGGATAAAGGATGAAGAACAAGACACTGACATACCTTGCCCTCAGCCTGCTGTGCTGCATCTGTGCCTGCACCTCGGTAGACCTCTGTCCGGAAGCGGAACATCCGCACATCACCGACATGCGTGTACGGCTCAACTGGGGCGACATCAGCAAAGATGAGATTCCGGCAGAAATGCACATCGTAGCAAGCCGTATCATAAACACCTGGCGCACCCGCGGCATCATCAACACATCCATAGACCCTGCCACGCACAATAATATAACGCAACAGGAAACGTCTTCCGACACCCGGACAGCTTCAAATACAAAAGAAAATTCGGAAGATAACTCAATAGAGAGTCCGGAAGAAACCGCTTCTTCTTTTTACTTGCGCGGAGGTGAGTACAACATTTTTATCATCAACGAGCAGTATGCGGATGTTCCGGCACAGACAGGCGATACGGAGCAGTCCCCTACTCCCATCATCAGCATAGAAAATCTGGACAATTACATCCACGACAATAAGGTAAGCGTGAAAGACCTTTATCTGCAAATCAGCAGTATGGGCAATGAAAAGCCCGACATCGTAGAGGGCAATGACCTGCCCGATTTCAATCCTGACGATGAATACCTGCAGGAAATAAAGTCGCCCATATTCTATGCGGTGCAAAAGAACATAAACATCCAAACCGGACAACCGACCATCCTGGATTTTGATATGCAACGCATCAGCCAGCGTATCAATATCGTCTTCAATATCCGCACCGAAGGAAACATAAAAAGAGAAGACCTCGCGGCGCCCATCATCGAATTGTCCGGCGCTTGCGGACGCTTCAACATCGCCGACGCCTGTCTGGACACCACCCGCCTCTACCGGATGGCACATCAGGTACAACCGGACGAGTTTACGCAAACCGGAGAGGGTACTTACCGATGCGTGGTTCATTTCCACACCCTCGGCGTCATCCCCAGCGCGGCAAAAGGACATCTCAACGGACCGGGCATCCTGCAAGTTGCCTTGCAGGTATCTACTCCCCAACTGGATTCTTCCGGTGCACCGGTAGTGGATGAGGAAGGCAATCCCGTGAAAAACAGCCGCTACATCTACGGCGCCATCAATCCCTATGACGAACTGACCGCAGCGCAGCTCATTGAAGTGCGCGACGGCAAAATATACCTGCGTTACAGCAAAGAAGATGTAAACATCGAAATCACAACGCCTTTAGTAATAAAGGCCGACCAGATAGTACCCAACGATACCGGCATGGGATGGCAACCGCACGATCCCACCAATCCGGACGATGACATAATAATAGAGATATAAAGATGAAACGCCTGACATATAGCAATAGCATGCAAAAGCGGAGACACCGGCACAAACTTATTCTGCCGTTATGGTGCATACTGCTGCTTGTTACCGGTTGCGGTAATCTGTACACCGGCGACGAGTCGCTCTATGACCCCAATCATCAGGACAACCAGGGCGACCAGACGCAACTGCCCGTCATGGTAGCATTCAGCGACCCTATATATAATGTATTGACACGCGGTGCGGGAGTGCTGGATCCCACAGACGAAACAAACTTCAGCAAACGCATAGCCGACGGCACTTTCTTCGTATACGCATTCCGGCGCGACAATCCCAACGGAATGACCTATGCCCACCGCCGTGCCGAAGATGCCGACCGGCGCTATTGCCTCATCGACGGCAGTCTGGACGAAATCTCCGCCGAAGAATGCACGGCACTGGGACTCACCGCCGAGCAATGCAAACTGCACGGCAAACGGGCTGCTTATGCAGGAAACGGCTCGTTCATTAACTGGAAAAGTTCCGGATACATCCCCTATTACAATTTGCAGGAAGAATTCGATGCCTTCAACTTCTTTGCTTATTACTACGACAATGCGCAAGTGGGCGAAGTGAAGCGCGAAGCAGACCGTATCTGCTTCGATGTCACCGTAGACGGCTCGCAAGACCTGATGTGCGCCGCTGCCGCCGACCTCAAAGCGCTGATAGAAGACGTGGAAAACGGACGAAAGATAGCTGCCGACTACAGCGAACAGGCTGCCCGCCTGAAACAGCTCGGCGCCGACGAACGTCAGCTCATGCGCAGCTGCTATTACGGCACGTACACGGCACGCCGCAACATCTGGCCCATAATCCGCATGAAGCATCAGCTTTCATACGTCAAGTTAAAATTCTATCCTGCCAGTAAAAGCACGAAAGACATCGTTTACATCACGGGTGTCTGGATAGAATGCGTCAACAAAGGCGTTTTCACTGTAGCCTCGTCCGACCCTGCAAACGTAGGCGTCCATTTCCCCACAGAGGGAGAACGGGGAAAATTACCGGCGCGTGATGCAGAGGGAAAAGAAATAGCATGGACCGATGAAGAAGGAAAATCACTCTATCCGATGCAAGTAAGGGAAGAAGATGCGGACAAGGAAGTAAACCAGCGTCCGGCAACAGACGGCGGGGTTTTCCTGCTGCCGCCGGGCAACAATGCCACGCTCCTTATAAATACGGTATATTATCCCGACGCAACCGGGAGTGAACCCTATATCACGACTTTCAGCTACGACTTAAAGGATGCCGTGTACAATAAAGACGAAAACGGCGCTTACCTCTCCAGTGGTTTTATGGGCGGACGCGAATATAACATCAGCGCCTATATATACGGTCCGCAGGATATAAAGCTGAATGTACAGGCTGCCTCATGGGTAAACGGTGGAGATATAGAGATAGGAGAAGAATAAAATTGAAACAGACAGAGATTTATATATTTTCTTTTATTAATTAAAAATTCAATGAAGTATGAAAAAGCAATTTTTCTATGCAGCAATGGCGCTCGCAGTAATGAGCAGCTGTTCAAAGGACAATGATCCGGGTATCGGTAATCCGGACGACAACAATGACAAGGCAGTGATCGCATTAGGCGTGGACGTACCCACGGTTACGGCCCTCAGCAGAGGAACCGGCTCTGTGGGCGATGTAGAAGGCGAGAACAACAAGTGGAACAGTCAACGACTGTATATCCACATGGTAGACAGAGCCACCGGCTTAGAAGCCGAAGAAGGTGCTGAAGGAGCAAAAACTCCGATTCTCGATAACGCAACTCTCCAGTTCAGAGCCCCCAAAGCAACCGAAGGCAATAACGGTGCAATCAGAATCTATAACAATTATGTAGAAGATACCGACAACGGCGTGATTCAATACAAATACTACCCGACCAACGGCACCTATACATTCTACGGTTATCATGTTGACGATGCAACCCACGATGATGCAACCATTACGGTAGATGAGAAGAAAGTGAAGAATGTAACAATCAACGGTACTCAAGACCTATTGGCAGCCAGTACTATAGATATGGCCGAGAACGATGCTTCCAATGACCAAAGTTTATATAAAGACATAGCTACCACGCTAAGCGGCGAATGGACGGAACTTATGAAATACCAGTTCGGCGCCCGTACAGCCCGTAAAGGCATTGTTCCTGTCCTGAAATTCAACCATCAGCTGGCTCGTTTGAAGTTTTTTGTAAGGGCAGGCAGTGAAAGCGCAGCCGGCTATAAATATGAAGCCAGCAATTGGGTGGAACGCAAAAGCACTGACGGCCAGGATAAGACACTCGGTATGCAAGTTACTAAGATTACCTTGAAAGACATGGTAAATGTTGTCGACATGGATCTGGCTACTACGACTTCCGCAAGAAACGGAGCCTCCACCGCTCCTTTTGTTGTATGCAGTAAAGATGCTGATAACAAAAACAAGTTAGACCCGGACAAAGGTTTAATCACTCCGGTAGTGCCCAAGTATCCTTACGGTCATGAAAATATTCCGGCAGAAGGTGACCCCGACGCTAAAGGAACTCAAGTGGGTGAACCTGTTATGTTTTTCCCTAACGGAAACATCAGCTTGTCCATAGACCTTAAACAATACGTAGAAGATACAAAAGACGAAACAGACGGTGACAAGATTACATACAAAGAAGTTGAGAAGCTGGATACTCCCTTAATCATCGATCAGTCCAAGATTTCAAAAGATGTGAAAGAATTCAAGGCCGGTGCTTCTTACAACGTATACATTACAATCTATGGCTTCGAAAAGATAGAGGTTACGGCAGTGCTGACCGCATGGGAAGACGGTGGTGACATTGAAACCGACATCGAAGACGGAAAATAAGAACCGGCTCCTCTATCGGGAAATAACTCCTGAGAACAATCCAACTACCAACGGGCGGTACGAGAACTACCAACCGTTGGTACTTGAAATACCAAAGCGTGGTACAGGAGCTACCAACTGTTGGTACGGAAGCTACCCAACGTTGGTACAAGGAATACCAAAGCATGATACCGGAAGTACCATACCGAGGAACATAGGAGAGCAACGATATGTTTAACCAATTACTCACTACAATCATGAAAAAGAATTTATGGATGCTGGCAGCCGCCCTTTGCATGACAGCCTGCTCGCAAAACGAGGATATCGTAATAGAGCAACCGGTCAGCGACAACGACTTCGAATCGCCGGACGGACGGCTAATCATCCAATTGGGTGGAATAGAGACACGTATAGGAGCCAGTGTAGGCGTAACACGCGCACCGCTGGATAAGCTATACGATGAGGCAGAAGGCGCTACTACCCGATTGGGCATTTTCGCCCTTGCCACCAATGACGCTACAACCAGCACCGCCATTACCGATGCCAACAGAACCGCAGCATGGGGCGATACGGAGAACTACGGAATTCTGCTGAACAATATACAGGCAGCAGTAACCGCCTGGCCCAAGCAAGACGGCTCCGACGTAAAGCCGGACGGTTTGGAAAATGACCTGGCACAGAAAATCACATTATATAAAGGCAACGCCGCAAACGGTGTGTACTACTACCCGATGCAGAAGAAATACGACTATAGCTTCTACGGCTACGCCCCTTATCAGGAAGGCCAAACCATAAGTGCCGCAAAGCCGGAAATAACATTCGCCCGTTTCGACGGCTCGCAGGACATCATCTGGAACAATGCCACCGCCGGAGAGATAGCGCCAAACAGCATTTACCTGAAAAAGGATATAAAGAACGACGCTTCCCTGACCGGCTATAAAGCCCAATACATCCGCCAGTTGAAGTATCACCACGAACTGAACCAGGCAGCCTCTGAAAAGTTACAGGACTATCCGTGGATACCCAACATCAACTTCGAGCACCAACTGGCACAGTTGCGTTTCTCCGTGATTCCCGCCACCGAGCAGTCCGAAGAGGACAGAACAGCCGTCCAAAACATGAAAGTGAAGAATATCACCATTAAAAGCCACGGCACAACGGCCACCCTCAACGTTCTGACCGGGAAACTGACCTTTACCGACAACGGTTCCCTGCTTATGCGGGAAGCCACTGACGACGGCAAAGGCAATATTACTTTTACGGACGACAATGCCGACGGAACCGTCGAAGTTCCCAAAGACATTTATGTCCAGAAATACGAAGGCGGACAATATACGCTTAACGGCGTGTCAAGCGCCAACCCGCTGATACAAGGCTATCTGATGGTGAAACCGGACATGGAACAATTCCTGATGGACGTCACCATCATGGCTCCCGATGCCAGTGGAGTGCCGCAAGACCTGATTGTACGCGACATACCCGTCAATGCTCCCGCCCCCGCCGTCGATTCAGGCAAAAATGACAATTTGTTCTATGCCGGCTATTACTACAACGTACGTATCGGCATCTACGCCACCCAACAAATCAACGCTACCGCCACTTTAGCTACCTGGAAACCGGGCGGTGACTCCGTAGACGTACCCATAGAGTAAAGGCGGAAAGCACCCGCATAAAAACAGAAGAAGTGTAATGAGTAAAAAGAAAAACATATCGTACCTGTTCGGCCTCGCATTCCTGTTATTGGCAGGATGCGACACAGACACTGCCACAGTTCCTCTTCCCGATAACGGGGAGAGGGCTGTGGAAGTGCGGCTGAGGGCATCGGTATGCACCGTAGAGACTACCGTCGGCCGGAGCGTCATTGAAGGCACGGCCCTGAATACAGGAGATGAAATAGGTATATTTCTGATGAGAGACAGTAATTTCAGCACCCCATACTTGCAGAATCTTCCCTATCGATATGCAGAGGGCGGACAACTGAATTTGCAGCCGGAAGGAACAAAAGTGTACTACCCTGCCCGGCAGGACACGCTCTATCTGTACGGTTATTACCCTTATACGGCAACAGCCGCTGCAGATGAAAACGGTAAAGTATCCATTCCCGTTACCGCCGCTCTGGAAGCAAAGGACGCCACAGACTACCTTTACACCGGTGAGACCAAAGGCAGCAAGAAAGCGGCTGCAACCGCAGCAGGCATTGCCGTCTCCTTGAAACATGCCTTGGCACGGCTACGCCTCAACATATCCACCGACCGCCCCGAATATACGGCGGACTCATACCCGGTGTTGCAAAGCATTGGTTTTACCACCCGTGAGGGACAAACAGGGACAATGGACCTGCAAACAGGCGACATCACATCCGACAATCCGGACACCGGTACATCCGTCAGCTCCGATTACCGGAACGAAGCATCCCCGCTCAACCTTATCCCCGGAACAGCCGGCATTCAAAAGGATTATCTGCTGCTGCCATACGGGCATGAGACTATCAGTGCGCTCCGCCGCTTGACATTCAGTATAAAAGAGCCGGACGGAAGCGAAAAAGACATCGTAGTGTTCGACGAAGCCGATGCCGGTGCAAACACTCCCCCGCTAATCGTACTGGAAGCCGGCAGCATAACCACCCTCAACATCCTATATACGCAAAACATGGCTGCAAAAGCTTCCGTAAACGACTGGAACAAGGGTACGGAACATACATTTCAATAGAACGGAACTTACAAATCCCAACCAACAAAACGCTAAAAACCGATATGCCGAAAACCAATCACCATACACTCTCTTTAAGCAGCATCTTCTTTCTGCTGCTACTTTGCAGTTTCCCTACCCTGCACGCCCAGCAACTGGCAGTAAAGACCAACGGCCTGATGCTTGCCGCCATGGCTCCCAACATCGGCTGCGAATTCGTTGTGGGCGAACGGAGCAGTATCGACATCTCGGCTTTCGGCGCAGTCAACATCTACGGCAACAAAGCCAAAATGATAGGTCTTCTGCCCGAATACCGCTATTGGTTTAACGGACGCCCCATGACACGGGAATTTGTGGGAATAGCCGCTCTCGGCGTGTCCTACGACATCACATGGGGAGACCGCATCTATCAGGGCGATGCTGCCGGCGCCGGGATTACCTTCGGCTATGCGCTGAACCTGAACCGACGCCTCAACGTAGAGTTTTACGGCGGATTCGGCGCCGTGTACTTCAAGCAAAAACAATACTACAAAAACGATAACATAGAGGACTACACCGACGGAACGGCACAAGCCAACGCCAACGGTTACAAACTGCTGCCTATCAAAATAGGTGTCTCCATATCCTATATCTTCAAATAAAGAATAACCGCCATGAAAAATTTCATCATAACATCAGCCGTTTGCATTGCTATGATTTTATCTTCCGCATCAAGCATGGCGCAACAAATCACTATCGTGTCCGGCAAAGTGCTGAACCTGCCCGAAGGTGAAAAAAAGCCGCGCCCCTTCCCCATGGGAGAGACCGTGCGTATTTTTGCTTTCAATACCGTGGCTTCGGCACGCGATGCCCTGAAAGCGCTTGAAACCGGCGGTGGCGGAACATTGCTCTTCGACGCCGATGCCGTGGCGGGCGCCGACGGATACTATGAAATACGTGTAGCGGAAAACGGCGCGCTAATCTTTAACGTGCAAATGAAAAACGAACTGCGCGAAGTGAATTACAAACAGGAGATAAACGCCAACATCGACGGCGGCATCGCTCTTGAGGAGGTGGAAGTTGTGGCAGAAAACCCAAACCCGCAACCCCGGCCTGTAGCCGGGAAAATAGTGGGCAACAAACTGATTGTAAACAACTCGGTAGCCATTCCCAGCAATTACGGCGCGCCCAACCGCCGGCTCATCATGCAACCTTATATCATGGACTGTACCACCGAAGAGATAGTGAGCTACATGGACCCGACAGTTATGGACGGCCCCGAATACGGACTGACACAAGACCGCCGCATGGCCTACGACATCAGGAACGACAAACTGGCTCCCTATATCAATACCCGCCGCCAACTGGATGCCACACGCTTCAACCTGGACATCAACGACTCGGTACCCGTACCCGACCCCAGACGCATTTACAGTGTATTGTCCAAAGTTATTATAGCAGACTATACCCACCCTACATACGAAGCGGAATGGAAAATGACTACCTGCAAAATAAAACGCCCGTTGCAGTTTCTGGAGTTCTCGTTCCCCGATTTTGAATTAGACCCTGATAAATACAAGGAAACGCCCCGGCGCGAACGCCGGAATACGGCAGGCAATATTTCGCTGACATTCCTTGTGGGCAAGGCCGAACTGGATCCTGCCGACTCTGCCAATGTGGTGCAGATGAACAAGTTGCAGGAAGACCTGATGAACATCGTAAACGGTGAGGGCACCACACTGAAAGAATTTAAGATAACCGGCGTATCATCTCCCGAAGGACGCTATGCCAGCAACCTTGCGCTTGCCAAACAACGAACGGCTTTCGCTCTACGGAAAATCACTTCGGTAATACCTGCCGCCAAATGGAGCCGGGTATACAAACATCCAACGGAAACCCGTGTTGCCACTTGGAATGAAGTAGCCGATTTACTGGAACGGGACAGCCTCACTGCGGAAGCGCGGGAGATAAGGGAAATCACCGGGAAATATAAGAATCCGGATGCGCAGTTTGCCGCCGTATCGCGTCTGCCCTACTACTCCACCATCATCAAAGAACGGCTGCCCAAACTACGCACCGTACAGTACGAATACAAACATGAAATATTCCGTGAACTGAATCCGGATGAAATATTGGACAAATACTTGCACGACCCTCAATACGCCGACGGCAAAAAGTCGTTTACCCGATACGAGTACTGGCATTTGTTCCGGATGATAAAAGACTCGGAAGAAGCGGAGAAACTCTATCGGCGCGCTTACAGGGAAACAATGGCCTACGACACGAAAGGGAAAGAAAAGCCGTGGATTCTGGCGGCAAACAACCTTGCAATAGCACTGCTGCGCAGGGATACTTTCGACGTAGAGATACTGAAACCCCTGATTGACCTTAAGCGGAAAGTGAACATGGTGGACTCTTTCAATGACGGCATCAGCATAACCAAGACTGAGGTAAACCCCGAAACAATCGTTGCCAACCAGCTCGCAATGTACATACGCGCCTATAACTTTGAAGAGGCCAGCATCCTTGCCGACAAACTTCCGGATACCGAACGCTTCCAGATGATAAAGGCATTTGCCAACTGTCTGGGCGGATATTACGACTACCGGGGTGCAGCCACCGTAAAGGAGGGCGAGGAACGTAAAAAAGTATTCAAATTGGTAAAGGAGTCGTCACCGCTCAATAATATTGTAATGTGCATGGCTATGGAGACGGACAATTACAACAAAGAAGCACAGAAAGCATTGGAAGAACTGCCTGAAACGGCCATGACTAAATACATGAAACTGGTGATTTACATCCGGGAAAAGAAACTGTATGAATGGAGCTACGATAACGCCCTCGACTTTGACGAAGCCTGCAAGAAGTTGGAAGAAATCGTCAAACTGGATGAGAAATACTACAAAATAGCCGTTAACGACGGTGAAATCAGCAAGGAATTTATGGAATATTACGACCAGGGCGACTGGAAACTTTATTAAACGGATATGGAGAGTTAAGCATCATGAAGAAACCACTGATTATATTGATTGTACTGCACACACTGATACCTTTTGCCTTTGCCCAACAGCAAGCGGGCAATAATCCTTCTCCGGCAACGCATCCTAAAGATACCGTCGGCATAGGATTCGATGCTACCCGGCAGATGTTCCAAAGGCGTTACCAGCATCCGGATGCAGTGCCTTTCGACACACTATGGAAAAACAATGTATATATCTCCTTGTTTGGCGGCATGGACAAAATGATTCCGCGCGGAAACACGGATTTCAACACCGGTCCCGTGGGCGGTATCGCCGCCAATTGGCAGTTCGCCCCCGCCCATGCCCTGCGTGCCTCATTGCTGGCGGGTAACTTCTCGCGCAAAATAGACAACGAAACCCTATTGCGTTTCGGCCTGCAGGCGGATTATCTGCTGAATGTATCATCCTACGTCAACGGCTACAATCCCGGACGTATCTTCGAGTTCCTGACCGTAGCGGGAGTCGGCTATCAATTATCTTCACTGGCAGGCAGAGTGGAACATGTGGCCGACCTGCATTTAGGCTTCCAACTGAAACTGCACCCTACCGCACATGTGGACTTTTATCTGGAACCCCGCTTCACCATTATGAGTGACGGCATAGACCATTCCTTTCAAAAGAACTGGCATAAATATGACATGACCTACGGTGCGACCGTAGGAATGAACTACCGCCTGAAAGCATGGAAGCCCTTCGGCAAAATGCGCATACTGGAAGGCAATCATTTTTTGGACAATACCTTTCTCAGCATCGCTGCCGGCGGGCAGTTTCAAGCTTCCCGCCTGACAAGTGAAATGGGACTGACAAACTCCATCGGCCCGCACATCAGCCTGTCTGCCGGCAAATGGCTGATACCGGCATTCGGCTTACGGCTGTCGGCATTCAAATCGGCCGATACCTGGCATAAGAAAGTAATCGCCTCTTCGGCGAGTTCGGCCGGTGAAGAGTTTTATGAGATGTCCGCATACGCCGGGGGACGCCTGGAAGGTATGCTGGATGCCACTTATTTTTTTAACGGCAGGCAACTCAATCCCAAATTCTCCGTCAATGTATTGGCGGGCGGTGAACTGGGATATATTCAAAAAGAAAATGGTTATCGGCCCGCAAAAGGCGGATATACGGGATTTACAGGCGGCTTGCAATTTAAATACCGGCTTTGGGGCGATGTTTCTTTATTTGCAGAGCCACGCACCAGTCTGGCATCCTATTCATTAAAGACCAATGAAAAGGAAGAAGGCAGATACGTAGCCAAAAAGTTCACAGACAATCTGTACAGTATCAATATAGGTATAGAGATACAGCGTACCGATGAAGAAAACCGTATGGCACGCTCTTTAAACCGTGATTTGTTTAAGCCTTCTTTCTTTGTAAGCGGCGCAATCGGTTTCTCCGTTCCCATACAAATGAAACGGTATGAACCGAAACGCTACTTCGACTACATGGCCACGATAAGTGCAGGACGCATTTTCACCCCATTGTCATCACTCCGTTTAGCAGCGGATTACGGACCTCTGTCCACAGACCGGAAAGGGAAAACCTTGGAATATGATATGGCAAGCGGAAGCCTTGACTATATGCTGAACCTTACCAATCTGATGACGGGATATGACCCCGAACGCAAATACGATGTACAGCTATTTGCCGGAATAGTGGCTTCTATGCGGATGAAACATGAGAACCGCTTCTTTATCGGCGGAGAAGCGGGACTGCAAACATCTTACCGGGTGGGTCGCCGCTTCAAGGTATTCCTCGAACCCAAAATCCGCATTTACGGCAAGGAACTGCTAATACAGGATAATGTGCAGGGGAGCGACATCATGATGTCGCTAAATGCTGGAACAAGCTTTTCGTTCTAAACGGGAACAGGTTATTTCAGAAGTTCATCAATCTTCTTAACCAAAGCCGAGAACTCTTCCGGATTATAAAGGCGGGTGAGCATCACGATGCGTCCTTCCTTATCAATCAATACATTACGGGTAATACCAGCTTGGCGCAACGCATATTTGGCGAAAATATCAGCCCCCGGGTCCAATCCCAACGGATAGGTAACGCCCGTGGACTTGCCAAAAGCTATGACTTTATTCAACGGCTCGTCACGGTCGATGCCCATTAACATGAAATCCGGATCGGACTTATGCTTCTGCCATATATCCTTTTCGATAAAAGGCATCTCCTTACGGCATACACCACACCAGCTTGCCGTAAACTGCAACATAACCACCCTGCCACGGAAATCGGAAAGCGTAACGGTCCTGCCGTCTGTCAGCGTAACGGTAAAATCGGGAGCCACCTGCCCCACTTTCACAATATAACCGGTATCGTCTGCCTCTGCTTCCTGCGCCATACCTACCATGCTGCACAATGCGAATAGGACAAGTACCAATGATCTGAGTCGCTTCATTTTTCTTTGTTTTTAAGTATTCATAAATAGATTTCCTGTCGCAAAAGAAACTAATTAGGCATAACAAAACAAATAGAGTATGAACTCTTTGCAAATATTTAACTCATACCCCACACGAAATGCGCGGATTTACACAGACAGCATCTAATGACCGTTCAGTCATTCATAAACCGTCTTGTGTAAATCCGCGCAACTTATATTCAAAGCCTTACCGCTCCGAAAGCCCGTTCCTTAGATATTGGGTTTTATGTCCAACTTCACGGGCTTAATCATGTTTTCGGGCTTCAGGATAGTATCCAAATCTTCTTTGGAAAGAATGTTGTGTTCCAGAACCAGTTCATAGACACCTTTTCCCGTTGCAAGGGCTTCTTTGGCTATCTTGGTAGAATTTTTATAACCGATAACCGGATTAAGAGCCGTAACCACACCGATGCTATCGTGTACATATCTGCGGCATACTTCCTCATTAGCGGTAATACCGTCGATACAGAGCGTGCGCAGGGTATCGAATCCGTTCATCAGCAAATCGGCAGACTCAAAACAACATTGCGCCATTACGGGTTCCATTGCATTCAACTCCATTTGAGCTGCTTCGCCACTCATAGCCACACAAAGGTCGTTACCGATTACCTTATAGGATATCTGATTCATTACCTCAGGGATAACCGGGTTGACCTTACCCGGCATAATGGAAGACCCCGGCTGCATGGCGGGAAGATTGATTTCTCCCAATCCGCAACGCGGACCGGATGCAAGCAGACGAAGGTCATTGCATATCTTGTTCATCTTCACCGCAACTCTTCTCATAGCCGAGGAGTAGCCTACAAGGCAAGAAGTATCCGAAGTAGCTCCCACTAAGTCACCGGACAGTTTCACGTCCCATCCGGTAAGCTTCGACAAAGCCTTCACGCATTTCTCCGCATATTCCGGTTCTGCCGCAATACCCGTGCCGATGGCGGTAGCTCCCATATTGACCGTAAGGAATTCCTCCGCCGCAAAGTTCAGGTTCTTTATCTCATTGCGCAAAATGCTGGCAAATCCGTTGAATGTCTGTCCGAGAGTCATAGGCACAGCATCTTCCAATTGCGTACGTCCCATTTTAATGATATGTTTAAACGCTTCGGCTTTGCGTTGGAACGCATCGATCAACTCCTCAAAATGTTTCACAAGTTTAAGGTGAGTATAATACATTCCTATATGTATGGCAGTAGGATAAGCGTCATTGGTGGACTGTGAACGATTGACATGATCGTTCGGTGAGCAGTATTGGTATTCGCCGCGTTTATGTCCCATGATTTCAAGCGCGCGATTAGCTATTACCTCATTGGCATTCATATTGGTAGTGGTGCCTGCTCCCCCCTGAATCATGTCTACCGGGAACTGCTCGTGGTGCTTGCCTTCGAGTATCTCCTTACAGGCTTTAAGGATAGCATCCGTTTGCTGCCCGGTAAGCAGACCAAGTTCGGAATTGGCAATGGCTGCTCCCATTTTGGTAATGGCAAGAGCGTTGATAAACAAAGGATATTCGTTCAGATGAAATTTACTGATACGGAAATTCTCGATACCTCTGAGAGTCTGTACTCCATACATGGCGCTTTCCGGTATTTCACGGCTGCCGATTAAATCGCTTTCTGTGCGAGTTTTTGTAGATAGTTCTTCTTTCATAATATATGTTTATTAACTATTTCAATAAGCGGTCATCAAAGAATAACCAAAGATAACATAAATTGTTTTGTAAACAATAATACTTATTATTAGGTTAACAACATTTAATACAAGCCTTTTTATACACATATTACTATATATAATATGACAAAATGTAAGAACACACAGGATTACCACTCCAAATTACCAAATAGTTAATATATGCTTAATTTAGAAAATATAAAATAATAAATACAACAAATTCACCCCCTATTATTGTTATATAAGGGATTATTTTAGAAATTAGCCAATAGTAGAGAACATAACAACCTTATCTAATTTTTTAAATAATAAGTATATGGTTTTACAATTATTATTTGTACTGACCGCTATTATCATAGGTGCACGCTTAGGCGGCATAGGTCTCGGAGTAATGGGCGGCGTAGGTTTGGGCATACTGACTTTTGTATTTGGCTTACAACCCACTGCACCACCGATAGACGTAATGTTGATGATAGCCGCCGTTATTTCCGCAGCTTCCTGCATGCAGGCGGCCGGCGGACTTGATTACATGGTAAAGTTAGCAGAAAAACTGCTGCGCAAGAACCCGTCTCAGGTTACTATCCTCAGCCCCATCGTCACCTACCTGTTTACTTTCGTAGCCGGTACAGGACACGTGGCATACTCGGTTCTTCCCGTCATTGCCGAAGTTGCAACCGAAACCAAAATCAGACCTGAGCGTCCGCTGGGTATCGCTGTCATCGCTTCACAGCAGGCCATCACGGCAAGTCCCATTTCGGCGGCTACGGTTGCACTGCTCGGTCTGCTTGCCGGATTCGACATCACTTTATTCGACATACTTAAAATAACGATTCCGGCAACAATTCTCGGCGTACTGGTAGGCGCATTGTGCTCCATGCGCGTGGGAAAAGAACTGATTGACGACCCGGAATATCAAAAACGTATGGCAGAAGGCTACTTCGACGGTAAGAAAGTGAAAATCGACGATGTAACAAACAAACGCCATGCTATGATTTCGGTACTCATATTTATCCTTGCCACGGCATTCATCGTTCTTTTCGGCTCATTCGAAGGGATGCGTCCTTCTTTCCTGATTGACGGAAAAACAGTTTCCTTAGGGATGTCCGCCATTATCGAAATCATCATGCTTTCGGCTGCCGCCCTCATTTTGCTGGTAACTAAGACAGACGGAATAAAAGCAACACAAGGCTCTGTCTTCCCGGCTGGAATGCAGGCTGTAATCGCCATCTTCGGCATTGCCTGGATGGGCGATACGTTCCTGAATGGAAATATGGCGCAACTCACCGCCTCTATCGAAGGTATCGTACGCCAGATGCCCTGGCTGTTCGGCATCGCTTTGTTCGTCATGTCTATCCTGCTGTACAGTCAGGCAGCCACAGTACGTGCTTTAGTACCGCTGGGCATTGCTTTGGGCATATCGCCATATATGCTGATAGCCATGTTTCCTGCCGTAAACGGGTATTTCTTCATCCCGAACTACCCTACCGTAGTTGCAGCCATCAACTTTGACCGTACAGGAACCACCCGAATCGGTAAATATATACTCAACCACTCTTTTATGATGCCGGGTATCGTCTCTACGGCAGTTGCCATAGCCTTGGGATTATTATTCATACAATTTTTCTAAGCATATTTACCTTTAACCTATTTTTTAATTCAAACAAATTAAGTTATGAAAAGATTAGAAAAACTCAGCATGGTAGCCGTTATGCTACTGCTTTCCGTCACAATGGCTTTCGCTCAGCAGAAGCCTAACATCCATATCCTTGCCACCGGCGGAACCATTGCCGGAACCGGAACATCTGCAACCGCCACCAACTATACTGCCGGACAAGTAGCCATCGGTACGCTGCTCGATGCCGTACCCGAACTTAAAAACATAGCTAACGTAACCGGCGAACAAATTGTCAAGATAGGTTCACAAGACATGAACGATGATGTATGGCTGACTCTTGCAAAGAAAATCAACCAGCTTCTGAAACGCTCTGACATCGACGGCATCGTAATTACCCACGGAACCGATACGATGGAAGAAACGGCCTATTTCCTCAACCTGACGGTCAAGAGCGACAAACCGGTAGTCCTGGTCGGAGCAATGCGCCCCTCTACCGCTATCAGCGCCGACGGACCTCTTAACTTATACAATGCCGTCGTTGTAGCCGGAGCAAAAGAGTCCAAAGGGAAAGGCGTTTTAGTGGCAATGAACGGAAGCGTGCTTGGTGCTGCAAGCGTATTGAAGATGAACACTGTTGACGTGCAGACCTTCCAAGCTCCCAACGCGGGTGCACTCGGTTATGTACTGAACGGCAAGGTCACGTATAATATGTCGTCTGTAAAGAAACACACCACCCACTCGGTATTTGATGTTACCAATCTGAACTCACTCCCCAAAGTGGGAATTGTCTACAGCTATTCAAACATCGAGGCTGACATGGTGACTCCGATGCTGAGCAATGGCTATAAGGGTATCATCCATGCAGGAGTAGGCAATGGAAACATTCACAAGAATATATTCCCCGTATTAACGGAAGCCCGCAAGAAAGGTATTCTCGTAGTCCGTTCGTCAAGAGTGCCGACGGGTCCCACTTCGCTCGATGCAGAAGTAGACGACGCACAGTATCAGTTTGTCGCATCACAGGAACTGAATCCCCAGAAAGCACGTGTCCTGCTGATGCTTGCACTGACCAAAACCACCGACTGGAAACAGATTCAGGAATATTTCAACGAATATTAAAAACAGATAGAAATGATAAAGAAACTCACATTTATACTTCTGACTGCGGGCTGTACACAAATCATGTACGCCCAAAGCACGGAGAAGAACGAGAAGTTCCTCGAAAACAAGACCCTGTTTGAAGAACTCACCAATGTAAAGAAAAAGCAAGATAAGTTCAACTTATTCCTCAATATGCAGGGCAGCTTCGATGCAAACTTCCGCGACGGCTTCGAAGAGGGAGCTTTCAAAATGAGACAACTCCGCATTGAAGCCAAAGGAAATATCAACAACTGGCTTTCGTACCGATACAGGCAACGGCTGAACCGCTCGAACGACAGTAGCGGCAACATAGACAACCTTCCTACTTCCATTGACATTGTAGGGATAGGTGTGAAACTGGGAAAAGGATTTTCTATTTTTGCCGGTAAGCAATGCACCGCATACGGCGGTATCGAGTTCGACCTGAATCCTATCGAGATATATGAATACAGCGATATGATTGAGAACATGAGTAACTTCATGACCGGTTTGAACATCGGATATGACATCAATGCCCACCAACAGTTGAACCTGCAAATACTGGACAGCCGCAACGGCTCTTTCAACAAGACGTATGGAGTTGAAACCGAAGACGGCGAACAGCCTGCCATAGAATCGGGCAAGCTGCCGCTCGTATACACCCTGAACTGGAACGGTAATTTCAATGACATATTCAAGACACGCTGGTCCGCCTCTATCATGAATGAAGCAAAGGACAAGAATCTTTATTATTTTGCATTTGGTAATGAATTGAACTTGAATAAGTTCAACATGTTCCTCGACTTCATGTACTCCAAAGAAGGTATCGACCGCAAGGGTATCATGACAGGGATAACGGGCAGTATGGAAGGACACAATGCTTTCGATGCCGGATATTTTTCAATGGTAACCAAGTTGAATTACCGTTTCCTGCCTAAATGGAACGCTTTCGTAAAAGGAATGTATGAAACAGCATCTCTCACCAAACAGCAGGGAGATTTGGAAAAAGGCAAATACCGCACCGCATGGGGTTATTTTGCCGGTGTGGAGTTCTATCCTATGGATACCAACTTGCATTTCTTCCTTACATACGTAGCAGTTCCGATGCAAACTGAGGGAAAAATTCATGGGTGCTGTAAAAACGCTGTCGGAAATATTCAGCCAGCACTGTGTGCTGACTGATCCAGTCAATCTGCGATCCTGCGATGGTATGTGACGTATTCTGTAGAAGGAACAGAATCCCCGCAGTCAGCGGAAATATCAGGATACCGTATTTTTCCGCAAACAGCATGGGCTTTTTTATTTTCCATTCCCTATCCTTCATTCTCTGTTTCCTCCTCATCCGTCTCTTTTAGCAGATAGACCGGCCGATTCTTCACCTCCAGATAAATCCGGGCCAGATATTGCCCCAGAATCCCCACGCACAGAAGCTGCACACCACTGATCAGAAGCATAGCACACATCAGAGTAGTCCAGCCCTGCACCGGGTCGTGCCAGATCAGATACCTGACAACCAAAAACAGGATTGCCAGGAACGCAGCCCCACAGAAAAAAATTCCACCGTAGGAAGACAGGGACAAAGGAAGTGTGGAAAATCCCATGATACCATCCAGCGAATACCGGAGCAGTTTCCCGAATGACCATTTCGTTTCCCCTGCCGCCCGTTCTACGTTGTGATAAGAAAGCCATTTCGTCCGAAATCCTACCCAGCTGAACAATCCCTTGGAAAAACGGTTGTATTCCCCCATCTTTAACACAGCATCTCTCATCTTCCGGGTCATCAGCCGATAATCTCTGGCACCTTCCACAAATTCAATCTTAGAGATCTTGTTGATCACTTTATAAAACATGGCAGAGAAAAATGACCGGATCCGTCTTTCCCCTGCCCGGTCTGTCCTCCTTGCTGCCACACAGTCATACTCACCAGTCTCCAGCGTCCGGTACATTTCCCCAAGGAACTTTGGCGGATCCTGCAGATCCACATCCATCAGCCCTACATAATCCCCTTTCGCATGGGTGAGTCCTGCATAAATAGCGGCTTCTTTCCCGAAGTTTCGCGTAAAAGAAAGATACCGGCATCTTCTATCCTTTTTCTTCAGTTCCTTTAACACCTTAAGAGTCCGGTCATCGGAGCCATCATCCACGAACAGAAGCTCGTATTCTGCATTTTCCAGACTGTCCAACACTTCTGTCACGGTTCTGTAAAAAATCGGGATAACTTCCTGCTCATTCAGGCAGGGAACAATGATACTGATCAGTTTCATAAGATCTGCACTTCCTTTTCTTTGTTTCTGATGTACAGTGTACGGGATGCTTCTAAACAATTCCGTAAAGATTTGTTAAACTTTTCTTAAATAATCCCTCTAATCCGCTCAACAACCGTACCACTTTTTTCCAAAACCATCCATGTAAATACAGGAACTGAAACACCGGTCAGAAAACTTACCAGCACTGCCAGCAGGATCGGCATCAGTGGAATTGAAAACGCAACTCCACGGTAATTCATTGACTGATAGAGAAAATAAGTTACTCCCATTCCTGCTGTCAATGTAACAGCCCATGCACCACATACATAGAAGAGTCCTTCCCTTATAAGCATTCCCAAAAGCTGTTTCGGAGTCATTCCAATGCTTTCCATCACCGAAAGGTATATCATCCGGTTCTGCACATTTGCGACAAAATTATTCATATAATTCATGATCCCGATCAACGCCAGGATCAGTACAATTCCCATTCCTAACTGTGGCATACTTCCCTGTGCTTTTCTGATCTCGTCTGCTTCTTCTATTTTTGATTCCCAGGAGAAATCGTTCGCATTCTCATCTTCCTGTAATAATGCCAGAAGCTTCTTCTCTGTATTTCTGTCATATTCTTTCTGGTATTTGATACTGGTCTTTAATGTAATGCACTGATCTGCAAATGACCGCACTACCCGATCACTTGTTATGATCGTAGGCGGATATCCCAAAATTGCCATATAATAGCTTTCATCCGTAATGCCTTTTATGGTAAAAGTTTTTGTCATCTGCTGATCTCCATACAGAGTACAGGTCACCTTTTTTCCTGTAAGCTCAGCATCCGTAAAATCCAGTCCATTCCGGTAAATAATACATACTTTTCCCGAAAGAAATTCTTCTTTCTTCACTGGATGCTCAAGACTTTTATTCAGATAATCAAATTCTGCTTCACCAATTCCAATCAGGGAAGACTTGAATTTTTCAGGATGATTCTGATACTCTTCCTTTTCCTTACTGTATGGAATACTCATCCATTTTGCATAAAATTCTTCCATCCACATTTCAGCGAAATCCGGTTCCCACGGAACTGTGATCTCTGTAAATATCATAGAATGAACTTTTGAAACTCCGTCTGTCTCACGGATTGATTTTATCAGAGATTCATCCAGAATATTTTTTCGTTCTGCCACATTTTCTTTTAGTGCCGTATCATTTTTGATCAGCAGATCCGTGTCCATACTATTCGACACGATTGTTCTTGCTGCCTGACTGTCCAGCATTGTCGTAATGCAGAGATATACCGATAAACTGGTGGCAAGCGACAGGATCACTACAGTAGTCCGCTTTTTGTCTTTTGTAAACTGTCCCCACGAAAGTCTCCGTATTATTTTTCCTTTTCTTCCTGCCTTTCCGCCTTTTCCGGCTGCCCGATAACCAAGTGCCTCCATCGGAGAGATATTTGCAGCCATTTTTACAGGTTTTCTGGCTGCAAGGAAAATCGTAGTTCCGACAAGCAGAACCGTTGCGATCAAAATAACCGGATGAAAGCAGATCATAACAGAACCGACATAGCCGCTTTTGATCCCCAGAGATTTTATCACTACAGGGATCAGGAAAAAGGATACCAGCACTCCCAGCAGACATCCTGTTCCCGTTCCGGCAAGGCCGAGCAGCAGCATCTGCTCCTTCATCATTCTTTTGATCTGCGTTTCTGTCATTCCAATGGTCTGAAGCAGACCATAATAACGGACTTTTCCTGCTACTGAAAGATGCATGATATTATAAATAAGCAGATACGCACACAAACACGTAACCGCACTCAGCCCGAGCAGCCCTGCCAGGATCTGTAACGATGTGCCAGGATCTTCAGTGAAAAAGAGAGACTGCTGCTTTCCCAGATTCATCCGTTCGATAAAGGCTTTCTGTTCTTTTTGTGTCATGAGTTTTTGCTTAAAATCAATAAAATAACGCCCCGAAGCAGACTGTGAAAGCTGCCAGCCTGACTGATCGTAAAATTCTTTTGAGACATAAAACTGCTTCTTTGGTCCATACCCGTCCCAGATGCCACTGATCCGGAAACTCCCTGTAGCAGTCCCGCTATATGTCCCATAGGACATAGTAAGTGTATCACCTACTGTCAGATCTTCATAACCGCATTCTTTCAAAGCTTCTTTTGTCACCATGATTTCATTGAAAGCTTTCGGATATTTTCCTTCCAGCTTTTCTCTCACCGACTCCATCATCTGTGTCCAGTATCCATCATCTGCCCAGACCAGCCCCACATTGGGTGTGGAATCTTTCTCTGTCTTTTCTACCCATCCACAGATCCCTATTGTACCGGTCAGAATAATCTCTGGAGCATTTTCACATATCTGTCTTTGTTCCTCTGTCACACCATACATGATCGCATCAAAATCAGCCCCTGACATACGGATATTCTGAAGTTTCTGAAGTTTGAAATAGGAATTTCCAACCGTAAATATTGTAAAGATCAGAAAAGAGGAAAGGAGTACTGCAAGAAACAGAGTTATGGTCTTTCTCCCATTCGCTTTCAAATTTCTCCACGCCATCCTTCGGATTACTTTATAATTCGGATTTTTAAGCATGAAGTTCACTCCCTTTCCCGGTATTGCCCACGATCTTCCCATCTTCAATATGTACAATACGGTCTGCAAGCTGTGCAATGTCCCTGTCATGCGTGATCAGGATGATCGTCTGACTGAATTGTCGGGCTGCCATCTTCAGAAGTCCAAGCACCTCATGACTGGTAGCCGAATCCAGGTTGCCGGTCGGTTCATCTGCAAGGATTATGACCGGCTTTGCCGCAACAGCCCTGGCAATCGCAACTCTCTGCTGCTGTCCGCCGGATAAATTTCCCGGGAAAGCATCCTTTTTCTTTGACAATCCTAAAAGTTCCAGTATTTCGCTTACATATTCCTCATCCACTTTTCTTCCGTCCAGTTCCACCGGAAGAACAACATTTTCATATACATTCAGATCCGGTACAAGATTATAATTCTGAAAAATAAAACCAATCTTTCTCCTTCGTAAGATCGCCAACTGCTCTTTTTTCAACCCGCTCAGAATCTTTCCATCAATCAGCACACTTCCATCTGTCGGCTCATCCAGTCCTCCCAGCATATGCAGAAGCGTGCTTTTTCCGGACCCGCTTTTCCCAATAATTGCAACAAATTCCCTGGCTTTCACGCGGAAATCAACACCATCTAATGCCTTTACTGTATTTTCACCCATCTGATAATATTTTTTCAGACTTTTTGTCTCTACAATGTATTCTTTCATTGGTCTGTCTCCCTTCCTGATATCAGACAGAATATCTTATAAAAATCACAAACCAGTCTCAATCTGCAATTATCTCAGGACTGTGACAGATGGAATTTTTTTACACTTTTCCCACCGGAAAATACAGATTAAAAGTTGCTCCCTGTCCTGCTTCGGACTGAACTTCAATATAGCCTTTCTGAATCTCCATTATCTTTCTCGCAAGATATAATCCGATTCCGGCTCCCGGTTTCTCATGCACTTCCGGTTCACGATAAAATCTTGTAAATATTTCTGCCTGTCTTTCCGCAGCGATTCCTTTTCCCGTATCAGAAATGCTGACCTTAAAAAATAACTCCTGCTTCTCTGTCTGAATACTTATTTTTCCACCAGGCTCCGTATATTTGATTGCATTATCTAGGATGTTATGAATTGCTTCCTCCGTCCATTTACTGTCATGACCGATGACTATATTTTCATCACTCTTCACATACAGATCAATGCTTTTCGATGCTGCCTCCGGTACAAGATCTGCAACTGCATGGTGGATGGTCTCATACAAATTTTTGTCTTTTTTCTGTATCTGGATAATTCCGGTTTCAAGTCTCGACATTTTTAGCATGCTCTGCATTAAGAAATCAATTTTTTCCATCTGTTCTTTAATTTTTGAAATAAATATTTTTCCATTTTGTGAGACTACTTCATCTTCAAGAAGTTCCGTATATAACTTCATATTGGCAACAGGGGTTCTTGTCTGATGTGAAATATCGGCAATCAGTCCTTTTACTATTTCTTTTTCCCTGAAGCTATCTTCTTCTTTTTGCCAAAATACAGATTCTGCTTTCTCCAACTGCGTTCCGGTTCGCCCCCAAAGACTGTCCTCCAGCTCTTCTTCTGCTTTCCATCCTCTTCCCGTTATGATCGCTTCCAGGGTATCTTCTACTTTTCCCGCAAATAGTTCTGCTTCTTTTTTTATCTGATAATTTTTCCGTATCATTATAAGTACCGCCACAGATAAAGCGATTATTATGCTCCATATCAGCCAATCCATTGATATCCCATCCCATATACATTTGAAATATATTTGTGAGTTTCATCTTCGATCTTTCCTCTCAGACGGTTAATGTTGACTGCCAGGGCATGCCTGTCTACAAACTGACTCCCGCTGTCCCATAATCGTTCTAACAGCAGATCATAGGTAAGCAGTTGTCCACGATTCAAAAGGAACTGCCGAAGCAGCCGGCACTCTGTTGGTGTCACCGAACATTCCCGACCTTTCACAGATACCTTCACATTATCCATGTCTATAGATAAATACCCATCTTCAAAGATCAGTTGACTGACCAAAACCGTCCTTTTCAGAATCACATCGATTTTCCTGGACAAAATCTTCATTGAAAATGGTTTTGTAATATAATCTTCTGCACCGGATTCATATCCCGTCAGCACATCTTCTTCCATATCTCTGGCTGTCAGATAAATAACCGGAGTTTCCTTCCTGCTTTTTATCCAACGGCAAAAAGAAAATCCTTCTCCATCGGGAAGATTCACATCCAACAACACCAGGTCAATCCGGTTTCTAAGGAACTCTGTCCGTCCGCTCTCAGCAGACTCAGCACCATAAGTTCCATATCCCGACTTTTTCAGAGAATAACAGATGGCCTGGTTCAGATCATGATCGTCCTCTACGACTAATATATTCTGCATGTCCCTTCTCATCTCCTTTTCCTGTAAAGCTCACATTGAAAACTCTATAAACCACGGTTTACATTCATCATAATCTCCACAGTATCTCTCCATAGTTTACCATAAATCATTCCCTATAACAGAGTAACCGGAAAGTATCTCAATTTTGTGATTTTAGCTGAAAACGCCAGGCACCGGAATCCCCTGAAAACCTCAAAATTTTCCATTCCAGATGCCTGACATTTTTTCTTATAAAAATTTTTTTCTTCCTGTTCCGAAACAAATTATAGGTTTCTGATTTTTTTAACATTTCTATTCATCAAATGCCTGCCCAAATGCTTATACATAAATGCTTTAACTGCTGACATTTCCTGATGATGTACTTGAAGTAAATCGTCGGGTGAATCATATATTCCGAAATCCTGAGTAATTCCCTCGCTTTGGATATATGTATTATTTCGGTTAAAGTCAATGGTCGGATTTTGAAAATCCTTAACTGCTACGCCGTATCCACAAAAAGTACCTGTGCATTTTTTGTTCTTATTTTGCAATTTTCTCAAATACATAATATCAAGAATATATCCTTCTAATTCATACCATTGGTTTTCGTGATAAACCTCAACCCAGCTATGAAATACTTTTTGTGGTGCATTTTTATATACAATCCCTGTCATTGCACCCTTTTGCAGCTTTTTATCAATCATAAATCCATGAATCCTGCAAGGAATATTGCACGCTCTCAGCAATGCCATAAACAGCGTTCCTTTTGTGTTGCACTGACCAAAACCATCAGCCAGAACTTTTGATGCAGGAAGACTGTCATCTATATTGTATCCGAACAATATTTCATCTCTTACAAAATTGTATATGTCTCTGATGCACTCAAATTCATCCAGCTCATTCCATTTTCTCTCTTTAATCAACTTCTGTATTTTTTCATTTGAATAATCCAGCATCGTCGTTTCTTTCAAATATTTTTCCATATTTTTCATTTCCACCTGCCTTTGGCAATTCATATAACGTTAAGAGTAATAATCATTTTTTATTCTACAATATATTTATGGTTAATATCCCTTACAGCCAGTAAGGAATTATCCATCTTGTTGCTTAAGCTGTTAGAATGTAGGTAGCAATT
>ERZ791741.82-NODE-82-length-74718-cov-9.093701_pt1 | contig 74718 bp, 104 predicted proteins | sample MGYA00510040_ERZ791741 | MGnify/ENA primary metagenome ERZ791741 (study PRJEB30046, sample SAMN00791960) | human gut metagenome | study: EMG produced TPA metagenomics assembly of the A metagenome-wide association study of gut microbiota in type 2... | reverse complement strand
AAGAGCCGTTGGATTTCAAGCTGGATATGAATAAAGACATAGAGTTTAATTGTGCGGCGACGGCCTTGGGTGAGGCGAGGATGTTGAGCTTGTCGAGCGTTTTCTTCGAGCGGATCTCCTGAATGATGCCGATGGCGGTGTTGACGATGATGACGCCCATAAACGTCAGGTTCAGCCACTGCTGCACCGCGATCACGCACAGCGCCAGCAGGAAAAACAGCATATTAAAATAGGTAAAAATGTTGCTCAGGACGATCTGCTTGACGGTCTTGCCCGGCGGGTCGACGGGCGCGTTCGTCCAGCCGGCATCGGCACGCTCACGCACCTGCGCGCTCGTCAGGCCCTGCTGCGGGTCGGGGTGCACGATGGGCACGTCCCGCCGCTCCGGCGTCTCGGGCTCGGGCGCGCGCTTGTCTTTGATTTTTTCGATCAGATTGGCCAAAGGTCTGCCTCCAAAATGAGAATACCCAATATTATAGCGTCTCGCGCGGCGGAAAGGAACAACTGTTTGTGAATATTTGCTTAAAAATGGCGCAAATTTTCGGCCGGCCTACACCCTCCCGCATGGCCTGCTGGATCTCCGGGCGGGACAGATGGTTTTCCATCTGCTGGTCAGTGGCGGATTCGAACACCACACTGCCATCTGCTGCAATCAGGGTAATGCGCAGGTCTCCGTTGACGAACACGGAGAGCTGATCCGGAGAGGAAAGCTGTTTGTATCCGGCGGAAACCAGATCGGCCTGATGCTCCAGCGAGGTCCACGCCTGTTCCCGGAACGCTTTGTGAAAGACGAAGAGACAGAGCACGGCGGTGCAGACCAGACCGACGAAGCCCATGAAAAACAGCCGGTAACTGATTTTTTCTTCCATGCTCTGCGGTTTCATTCTTCCTCGCCCTCCTCATTGTCGGCCAGCTTGTAGCCGACCTTGCGCACGGTGCAGATATATCTGCCCGCATCCCCCAGTTTTTTGCGCAGGGTGCGGATGTGCATATCCACGGTGCGGCTTTCAACAGAAATATCGGTGCCCCATACCACCTGCAGAATGGTCTCGCGGGTCACGACAAGGTTCGTGTTCTCCAGCAGCAGGCGCAGCAGACTGTATTCCTTGTAAGTCAGGTCAACATGGGTGCCATTTACAGTCACGCTGTGGCGGGCATTGTCCAGCAGGATCTCATGGAAGGCATAAACGTTCTGCTTTTCCTCGGGGGCAGAGCGGCGCAGGGCGGCCCGCACCCGGCTCAGAAATTCCATGATGCCAAAGGGCTTGGTGATGTAATCATCTGCACCGCAGTCCAGCCCGCGCACGGTATCCAGCTCGCTGGATTTTGCTGTAACCATGATGATGGGCAGTCGGCGCAGAGCAGGGGTATTGCGGAGCTTTTTCAGGATGGAGAAACCATCCTCACCGGGCAGCATCACATCCAGAATGACCAGCTCAGGCTCCGCGGCGCGCATGGCCTGCCAGAAAGGCTCAGAGGTTTCAAAGCTCTGTACCTCGTATCCGCTGGATTGCAGTGCATATTGCTCCAGCTCGCGGATGGCGGCATCGTCTTCTACAATGTAGATCATTTGTTGGGTTCCTCCTTTGCGGCTGCGGGTGCAGTGTCGCTGTCAGGGAAGAGATAGCGCTCACGGTAACGATCCAGACGGCGCTGGAACTGTTCGCTTTCCTTGGTCTCGTTGCCGTAGCGCAGGTCGTTCAGATAAGCGTGGGTATCAAAACTGTCCTGTGCCACCTCGATCTGGGCAACAGCCACATTGCTGCAGTGGTCGCAGACACGCTCGTAGTTGGTCAGAAGATCTTCCAGAACAAAACCATACTCAATGGAACAGCTGCCGGTCTGCAGGCGTGCCACGTGGCGGGCCTTGATGGCACGCACCAGTTCATCCACAACGGTCTCCAGCGGCTCGACCTTGCCGGCCATGTGCAGATCGCCTTTGCGGAATGCGTCGGTGGTGCGGCTCAGCACATCCTGCACGGCCCCCTCCAGCACCTGCAGCTCCTCCTGTGCATCCTTGGAAAACTCAATGCTCTTGGCGTGGATCTCTTCGGCGGAGCTCAGAACATTTACAGAGTGATCGCTGATGCGCTCAAAATCGCTGATGGTGTGGAGCAAGGTGTTTACACTCTGACTGTCGGCGTGGCTCATTTCACGGCTGGACAGCTTGACGAGATAGGTGCCCAGTGCATCCTCATATTTGTCCACCTTTTCCTCTTCCTCCCGCACCTTCTGGGCAAGGGAATCGTCCCACTTGTGGGTCAGGCTCATGGCCTGCACCACGCCCACACGGGCCAGCTCGGCCATGTCTGCAGTGGCGGCACGGGCACGTTCCACAGCCACGGCGGGAGTGTTCAGCAGGCGCTCATCCAGCAGAGCAAAGCTCTCTTTTTCGGCATCGTCCGGAATGGTGAGAATGGCCAGCTTTTCCAGCCCATTTGCAAAGGGCAGCAGAACAGCGGTGGCCGTCAGGTTGAAGATGGAGTGGACCACGGCAATGCCCCAGGCAGTGACTGTCTCATTGACAAAGGCAAAGTCAAGCAGCAGGTTTGCACCATAGAAAACAGCCAGGAACAGGGTAACACCGATGATGTTGAAGTACAGGTGCACCATGGCGGCGCGGCGGGCATTCTTGTTGGCACCCACAGAGGAGATCAGCGCGGTGACGCAGGTGCCGATGTTCTGGCCCATGATGATGGGGATGGCACTGCCGTAGGTGATGACACCGGTGGCGCTCAGTGCCTGCAGAATACCAACGCTGGCACTGGAGCTCTGGATGATGCCGGTGACAACGGCCCCCACCAGAACGCCCAGCAGAGGATTGGAGAAGCGGATAAACAAGCTGGTGAACCACGCCTCGTTCTGCAGGGGAAGCACAGCATTGGACATGGTGGTCATACCGGTCATCAGCACAGCAAAGCCGATCAGAATGGTGCCGATGCCCTTGCGCTTCTCGCTTTTGCCCATGTACAGAAGGATGCCGATAAAGGCCAGCACCGGGCTGAAAGAGGTGGGCTTGAGCATATTGATCAGGAAGCTGTCGCCCTGCAGGCCGGAAAGGCTCAGGATCCAGCTGGTGACCGTGGTGCCCACATTGCTGCCCATGATAACGCCTATGGCCTGATGCAGCTCCATGATGCCGCTGTTGACAAAGCCGACCACCATAACGGTGGTGGCGCTGGAGCTCTGGATCACGGCGGTGACGCACAGACCCAGGAAAAAGCCCTTGAGCGGGTTGTCAGTCAGTTTGCTCAGGATCTTTTGCAGCTGGCCGCCGGCCTGCTTTTCCAGCGCCTTGCCCATGATGTCCATACCGAACAGGAACAAGGCCAGGCCGCCCAGCAGGGAAAATACATTAAAAACAGTCATTTGAAGTTCCTCGCTTTGTTTGACACGTTTATTTGACGGAATGTTCTCCTATTTATGAGTATAGAGCCTGAATGTAAAATCGGAAATCCAGAGAATGTAAAAAGCGTGTAAAGTGAATGACTGTTTCCCAGTGCAGGGATGCACCATCTCTATTATAAATGGATATGAGGGAGGATGCAACGGGATGCAGGCTCCGGAATGAAGATTTTCCGGCAGAATCATTGTAATCCGAAACCATCTCGTTTATAATAAGGGAAAGAAAAAGCGTGCCCCGCACCCGGTGTGCTGCCGGGCAGGGAAAGGAAACATTTGTGCAGGAGGAAGAACGATGGCGAATTTCAATGTTTCGCTGAAGAAGCTGACGGAAAAGGTCAGTCTGGATGTGGTCTACACCCCGAAAGGGCTGGAAGAGATCAATGTCGAGATCGCGGAGGTCAACCGCCCGGGCCTGTTCCTTGCCGGATACTATGATTACTTTGATAAGCTCCGGCTGCAGATCCTGGGTCTGGCCGAGATGAACTTCCTTTCCGGTCTTTCTGCCGAGAAGCGGTACGAGCGGCTGGACCAGCTGTTCAGCCAGCAGCCCCCGGCTGTCATCGTCTGCCGCAGTGAGGAACTGGAACCATTTCCCGAGATGCTGGAACTGGCTCAGAAGCACGGGGTGGCCCTGCTCCGCTCCAACGAGATGACCTGCACCCTGATGGGCAGCCTGATCAGCGTGCTGAATCTGGAGCTGGCACCCCGCATCACCCGCCACGGCGTGCTGGTGGAGGTGTATGGTGAAGGAATCCTGATCCTGGGCGACAGCGGCATCGGCAAGAGTGAGCTGGCCATTGAGCTGGTCAAGCGCGGCCACCGTCTGGTGGCGGACGACGCGGTGGAGCTGCGCAAGGTCTCCAACCGCCAGATCATGGGCACGGCCCCGGAGAACATCCGCCATTTTATCGAGCTGCGCGGCATCGGCATCGTCAATGTGGCCCGTGTGTTCGGCGTGGGTGCGGTCAAGGAGAGCGAGAGCCTGGACCTTGTGGTCCAGCTGGAAGCATGGGACCCCACCAAAAACTATCAGCGCACCGGACTGGAGAGCGAATATTACGAAATTTTGGGCGTGAACATCCCCAGCACCAGCATCCCGGTCTCTCCGGGACGCAACCTGGCCGTTGTGCTGGAAACCGCCGCCATCAACAACCGCCAGAAGCGGATGGGCTATAATGCCGCCAAGGAGCTGCTGATCCGTCTGGGTCTGGACGGCACCGTTGAATGAAGATTACAGATAAAGGAACCCTGTTTTATGGAACGATTGAAACAACAGCTGCAGGCGGAGGAGATCCGCTTTGTCGAAAACGAATCCCTTGCTGCCCACTGCACCTTTAAAATCGGCGGCCCGGCGGATGTTTTTGCCCGGCCGGAGACAGAAGAACAGCTCTGCCGCGTGATCGCACTGTGCAAAGCATGCGGTGTGAAATATTACCTGCTGGGCAACGGCAGCAACATCCTGTTTGAGGATGCAGGCTACCGGGGCGTGGTCGTGGATACCACGGCTCTGAAAATGGGAATCGGTTTTCTGGAAAACGTCAGCCATCCGGGTGCAGAGCCTGGGGCGGTCTACGATGCAGTCATCGCTGGCGCGGGCTTGAAGCTTTCTGCTCTGTGTAAGGCGGCGCTGGACAGCAGCCTGACCGGCCTGGAATTTGCTTATGGCATCCCCGGCACAGTGGGCGGTGCAGTTTATATGAATGCCGGTGCCTACGGCGGAGAGATGAAAGACGTGCTGGTCTCTGTGACGTATCTGACCAGAGAAGGCGAGATCGTGACAGAAGATGCCGCAAACCTCGACCTCTCCTACCGGCACAGCATCTTTGAGGAAAACGGCGGCTGCATCCTGAGCGCAAAGTTCCACCTGAAGCGTGGAGATTCGGCAGCCATCAAGGCCCGGATGGATGAGCTGATGCAGAAGCGCATCGATAAGCAGCCGCTGGATAAGCCCAGCGCCGGCAGCACCTTCAAGCGGCCGGTGGGAGCGTTTGCGGCCGCCCTCATCGACCAGTGCGGCCTGCGGGGCTATCGTCACGGCGGTGCTGCCGTCAGCGAGAAGCACTGCGGGTTTGTGGTGAATCTGGGCGGCGCGACCTGCGCTGATGTGCTGGCCCTGTGCGATGAGGTGCGGGCAGTCGTAAAGGAAAAGACCGGGTACGACCTGGAAAAGGAAATTCGAGTGGTCAAGGCATAAGAGGGAAAATGGTATGGATCTTCTGATCGTCAGCGGGCTTTCCGGTGCGGGAAAATCGGTTGCGATGAACGCACTGGAGGATATCGGCTTTTTTTGTATCGACAATGTTCCGGCAGAGCTTCTGCCCAGCATCACGGCGTTCTCCAAGGCAGGTGACAACCAGCTCAAGCGGGTGGCGCTCTCCATGGATGTGCGCGGCTGCCACACTAGCGAGCAGATCGAACAGGCGCTGCGCCAGCTGGATGAGCAGGGCATTGAGTACGAGATCTTATTCATCGATGCCCCGGACGATGTGCTGATGCGCCGTTACAGCGAGACCCGCCGCCGCCATCCCATCAGCATTGCCGAGGGAATCTCCACCCGGGAAGCGCTGGCAAAGGAACGACAGATCCTGCAGCCCTTCCGGGAACGGGCAGACTATACCATCAACACGGAGTTTCTCTCCACGGCCCAGAATAAGGAGCGCATTTGTAATTTGTTTGCGCCAGATGGCGGGGCAAAGGCAGCAATGCGGCTCACCGTGATGTCCTTCGGCTTCAAGTTCGGCATCCCGGAGGATGCGAACCTGGTGCTGGATGTCCGCTGCCTGCCCAACCCTTTCTATATCCCGGAGCTCAAGCATAAAACGGGGCTGGATGAGGAAGTGGTGGATTTTGTCATGGGCCACCCGGAGGCAAAGGAACTGCTGCGCCGGTATGAAGGTTTTCTGGAGTATGCTCTGCCCCTCTATGTCAAGGAGGGAAAAAGCCAGCTGACCATTGCAGTGGGCTGCACGGGCGGCAAGCACCGCTCGATCACCTTTGCGCGGAAAATCGCGGAATATTGCAAACAACTGGGCTATCAGACCGGCATTCAGCACCGTGATGCGGCGCGATGACCCGGCAGAGCCCGTGAGAACAGAAATGAGAGTGACATGAGTTTTGCATCCCAGGCACGGGAAGAAATCGCACAGCGCAGTTTGCAGCTGCAAAAGGATTGCTGTGTGCGGGCGGCAGCCTATGGCATCGCCTGCTTTGCCAAATATTTTGATGCACGGGGCCTTGTGCTGCAGACTGAGCAGGAGCTGACCGCCCATGTGGCCGAACAGTTGTTTGCCCGCTGCGGCGTGCAGGGTACGGTGCTGGAAAAGCCCCGGCCCAGCGGTGTGGTGTATGAGTTTGGCATCCGGGAGCCGGAGCAGGTGCGCCGGATGCATGAGCTGTTCGGCACCACGGGCAGCGAGACGAGCTTGCAGATCGACCCGGGGCTCATCCGGTGCCAGACCTGCGTGAGTGCCTATATCAGCACGGCTTTCCTGTGCGGCGGCACTGTGACGGATCCACAGAAGGAGTATAATCTGGAATTTCTGACCGGACGCACCAATCTTGCAAAGGATTTTGAGGCCCTGCTTGCTGAGCATGAATTTGCGCCCCACCGTACCCGCCGCAACGGCGTAAACCTGATTTACGTCAAAAGCAGCGCCGGCGTGGAGCGCATCCTTGCGTTTATGGGGGCAGCAGAAGCTTCAGCCCGGATGAATGCCCAGAAGGCAGTCAAGCAGCTGCGCAACCAGATCAACCGTCAGACCAACTGCGATACCGCAAACCTGGGCAAAACGGCCCGGGCCAATGCCCAGACCACCCGTGCGATCCGTTTTTTGCAGGAGCAGGGTGCGCTGGAAACACTGCCCGAGGTCTTGCAGCAGGCTGCGGCCATTCGGATGGAAAATCCGGACTTGTCCCTGACAGCTCTGTGTGGCTGCTTTGACCCGCCCGTGAGCAAATCGGGGCTTTCGCACCGGATGAAGAAGCTGGAAGCGCTGGCAGAGGATCTGCGCAGAAGATTGGAAGAAAACGCGGAAAAGGAGGAAACGAAATGATCGAACCCAGTGAGGGCAATAAGCAGGGAAGAGACTTCGTCCACCTCCATATCCATACAGAATACAGTCTGCTGGACGGTGCCTGCCGCATTGACCAGCTGATGGATCGGGTGAAGGAGTGCGGCCAGACTGCCATTGCCTGCACCGACCACGGTGTGATGTACGGCTGTGTGCAGTTCTACAAGGCGGCCAAAAAGGCGGGCATCAAGCCAATCATCGGCTGTGAGGTCTATGTGGCCACCCGCACCCGCTTTGATAAGGTGAACAAGATCGATGGGAACAATCATCTGATCCTGCTGTGCAAGAACGAGACGGGCTATAAAAACCTTGCCAAGCTGGTTTCTGCCGCCTTTATCGAGGGCTTCTACTCCAAGCCGCGTGTGGATAAGCAGCTGCTGGAGCAATACCACGAAGGCCTCATCTGCCTGTCTGCCTGCCTGGCGGGTGAAATCCCGCAGGCGATCCTGTCCGGCGATTACGAGCGCGCTAAGGCATCTGCCTTGTGGTATCGCGACCTCTTTGGTGAGGGCAATTACTACATTGAATTGCAGGATCACGGGCTGGAAGAGGATAACATGGTGCTGCCCCAGCTCATCAAGCTGGCACGGGAGACCGGCATCCCCATGGCAGCCACCAACGATTCCCACTACCTGCGCAAGGAGGATGCAAAGATGCAGGCGATCCTGCTCTGCATCCAGACCGGAAAAACCATGCAGGATGCCGACCGTATGGAGTTCCAGACCGACGAATTCTACGTTAAAACAACGGATGAGATGTACGATCTGTTTGCCATGGTGCCGGATGCCTGCGCCAACACACAGATCATTGCCGACCAGTGCAATTTTGATTTTGAGTTTGGTAACACCAAAATTCCGTATTATAAGGCCCCCGGCGGCATGGACAACCAGGCGTTCTTTGAAAAGCTCTGCTGGGAGGGTCTGGAGCGCCGCTACGGTTCCAATGTGCCGCAGGCCAACAAAGACCGCCTGAACTACGAGATCAGTGTCATCAAGACGATGGGCTATACCAACTATTACCTCATCGTCTGGGATTACGTCAACTATGCCAAGAGCCAGGGGATCCCGGTGGGCCCGGGCCGTGGCTCCGGTGCGGGCAGTATCGCAGCATACAGCGTGGGCATCACTGACATTGACCCCATCCGCTATAACCTGATCTTTGAGCGCTTCCTGAACCCGGAACGTGTCAGTATGCCCGATTTCGACGTGGACTTCTGCTACGAGCGCCGCCAGGAAGTGATCGACTACGTCAACCGCAAGTATGGCGCTGACCATGTAGCCCAGATCGTTACCTTTGGCACCATGGCTGCCCGCAATGCGATTCGCGATGTGGGCCGTGTGATGGGAATGCCGTATCAGGAAGTGGATGTAGTGGCAAAGCAGGTCCCTGCAGAGCTCAAAATGACCATCAAACATGCGTTGGAGGTCTCGCCAGAGCTCAGGCGGATGTATGAAACGGACCCGAAGGTGACGGAACTGCTCGACACTGCCATGAAGGTGGAGGGAATGCCCCGCCACGCTTCTACCCATGCAGCCGGTGTTGTGATTACCCCGGAACCAACGGATTATTATCTGCCCCTTGCCACCAACGATGGCCTGCCCGTGACCCAGTTCAACATGACGGAGATCGAGGAGCTGGGCCTGCTGAAGATGGACTTCCTCGGTCTGCGCACCCTGACGGTCATCCGGGATGCGGAGCTGGCCATCCAGAAAAAAGAACCGGATTTCTCCATCGCCAAACTGGATTATGACGATCCCGAGACCTACAAAATGCTCTCCCGGGGTGAGACCGAAGGCGTGTTCCAGCTCGAATCCTCGGGTATGAAGCAGGTGCTGGTGGGCCTGCAGCCGCAGAATTTGGAAGATGTCATCGCTCTGATCAGCCTGTACCGCCCCGGTCCGATGGATTCCATCCCGACCTACCTGCGCAACCGCCATGAACCGGACAAAATCAGCTATAAGACCCCGCAGCTGGCCCACATTCTGGATGTGACCAATGGCTGCATCGTCTATCAGGAACAGGTCATGCAGATCTTCCGGGAGCTGGCAGGCTTTTCGTTCGGGCAGGCAGATAATGTCCGCCGTGCCATGAGCAAGAAAAAGCATGCTGTGATGGAGGCGGAGCGGGAACACTTTGTCCATGGCTGCACGGACCCCGGCAACGAGTGCCCGGGCTGTGTGGCAAACGGCATCTCGGAAAAGGTTGCAAACGAAATTTACGATGAGATGTCCAGCTTTGCATCCTACGCCTTCAACAAGAGTCATGCCGCCTGTTATGCTTATGTGGCGTTCCAGACAGCCTACCTTAAGTGCCATTACCCCAGCGAGTTTATGGCTGCGCTGCTGACCAGTGTCCTGGACAACACCGGCAAGGTCATCGAGTATTCCGGCGAATGCGCCCGGCTGGGGATCAAGGTCCTGCCGCCGGATATCAATATCTCGGGCAGTGGCTTTACTGCAGAGGACAGCGGCCGGATCCGGTTTGGCCTGAACGCCGTAAAAAATGTCGGCACCCGGCTGATCGAGCGCTCCGTAGAGGAGCGGCAGGAAAAGCCTTATACCAGCCTGTATGATTTCTGCAAACGGATGCATGGCGCCGAGCTGAACCGCCGCACTGTGGAAAGCCTCATCAAGGCCGGTGCCTTTGATAATCTCGGCTCCAACCGCCGCAGTCTGGTCGAAGCAACTGAGGGCGTGCTCAAGAGCATCGAGAGTGACAGCCGGAAGAATCTGGATGGTCAGATCGACCTCTTCTCGATGATGAGCGGCACGGACGATACGTCTGCCGCCGACAGCTATGAGATCAAGCCCTGCCCTGAGTATACCCACGCCGAGCTGCTTCAACAGGAGAAAGAGGTCAGCGGCCTGTACCTTTCCGGACATCCGCTGGATGCCTACCGGGAGCAGTCGGCTCAGTTTGCTACCCACACCATCAAAGCTCTGACCGGCGAGGATGCCAATGTGCCGGACAATAGCCATGTCCGCATCGTCTGCACCATTGTCAAAAGCAAAATGGTGACGACAAAGACCAACAGCATGATGGCCTATACCAGCGTAGAGGATCTGACCGGCACCATGGAGGTCATCGTGTTCCCGCGTACACTGGAAACATTCCGGGACGTGCTGCACGATAACGCGGTCGTGGTCATTGAGGGCCGCCTGTCTATCCGAGAGGATGAACCTGCCCGTCTGGTCGCCGAGAGTATTTCGCCCATTGAGGGCTATAACCCCGTCAGGCCGCAGGCCAACCGCCCCAATCAGATGCGGGATGCTGCCCGGCGGCTCTACGTCCGGCTGCCCTCCCGCACCAGCCCGGAGTACGCCAAGGTGGTCAATTTGCTGGAGATTTTTGACGGTGATATGCCGGTGATCTTCTATCTGGAGGACACAAAACAGAAGCTGGCGGCTCCACGCAGGCTGTATACGTCAGGTCATCCGCTTTTCTTTGAGGAACTGCAGCGCATCGTGGGTGAAAAGAATGTTGCAACAAAATGACATGCGCAGGAACGATTCAAACCAGGTGCACGTGTGCCAAAAACAACACCAAGACGTACGCCTGTGAATTTTAATAAACTTTTAACGAAGTGCCAAAAAGGTATTGGATTCAAGCGGGAACTGTGTTATAATGTCTAAAGGCAAGTTATGATCTGAGCAAGGCGATGGAGCTGGTGCCCAAAGAGAGAGGGTAAGTGCTCCATAGGTAAATGACGAAACAATTGGAGGGAATCTTTCCATGGAAAAGCAAATCAAAACGATTGGTGTGCTGACCAGCGGCGGCGACGCTCCGGGTATGAATGCTGCAGTTCGCGCCGTTGTCCGTGCAGGCCTGCACAAGGGCTTCCGTATGATCGGCATTCAGCGCGGCTACAATGGCCTGCTGGATGGCGAGTGCTTTGAAATGAACCTGCGCAGCGTTTCCAATATCATCTCTGCCGGTGGCACCATCCTGTATACGGCCCGTTGCCTGGAGTTCAAGACCAAGGAGGGTCAGGACAAGGGCGCGGCAAAGTGCCGTGAGCTGGGCATTGACGCGCTGGTGGTCATCGGCGGCGACGGCTCCTACCGCGGTGCCCGTGAGCTGGCACACCGCGGCATTCCGATGATCGGTCTGCCCGGCACCATCGATAATGATATCGCCTGCACCGATTACACCATCGGCTACGATACTGCAATGAACACCGCCCTGGAAATGATCGACAAGCTGCGCGATACCACCCAGAGCCATGACCGCTGCAGCGTGGTCGAGGTCATGGGCCGCAATGCGGGTTACATCGCTCTGAACGTTGCCATTGCCTCCGGTGCCATGGCTGTGCTGCTGCCGGAGAAGGAATTCGATATGCAGCACGATATTCTGGATAAGATCACCGAGACGCAGCGCACCGGTAAGCGCCACTTCATTGTCATTGTTGCCGAGGGCATTGGCCACTCTCAGGAGATTGCCAACGAGATCCAGGCCCGCACCGGCATCGATACCCGTGCTACCATTCTGGGCCATGTCCAGCGCGGTGGCTCTCCCACTCTGCGTGACCGCGTGAATGCTTCCGCAATGGGCTATCACGCTGTCTGCCTGCTGGAGCAGGGTAAGTACAACCGCATCGTCGGTATGAAGGGTGAGCACCTTGTGGATTACCCCGTGGATGAGGCGCTTGAGATGACCAAGACGCTGGATCCCGTGCTCATTGATGTGTGCAACACGATTTCTATTTAAGAATTGGATGCAGATGAACGTTGATACGCTGAATTAAGTTCAACGAAGGCTTCAAAAGTGCAAAGAAAATGCCCTGAAATTGAGCGATTCGTACACTGATCATACATGAATCGACAGCCATTAAGGGATTTTTTGGATTTCTTTTTGTAGCCAGTCGGTACTGCGAGCTGTATAGACACGTTCGGTGAGGTCGGAAATATAGTGCCCGATTATGCGTTTCAAAGCGTACTCGTCAACTTCAGCTTTCTTTGCGGATGTAACAAAATGTACACGTCCGTCGTGTCCAGTATGTGCAGGATTTAAGTTGAGTTCTTTAACAGTGACAAGGAGTCTGGCCTCGAACGAAGCGTAGTTGGTATGGGCATTTTTACCTTTAGACATATGATTAAATAAATATGGCGAATTGATTTTGAGGGCTTTTTCGTAACGGGCCTGAATAAGATCATAAATGCGGGAATGAATCGGAACCGTCCGGTTTGTTCCCGCTTTTGTTTTCTTACCACCAGTGAAGGTCCTATGCTCCAGATCTACGTTAGCAACCAGAAGGTCACATAGTTCGCCAGGCCGCCATCCGGAATAGCACTGAATCAGAATCATATCAACAACAGGACTCTTATCAAGACTATTCCACAGAATTTCGATTTCTTCATCTGAATATGGGATATGACTATTTGGCTTTCGGACATATCCAGAATCAATCGTAAATTGTCTGGCTGGGTTTTTATCGATGATTCCGCAGGCAACGGCATAATCAAACAGGTTATTGTAAAGTGCTTTAATTGAATCTTTAGCATTATTTTCAGGGTGGCGCTCTTTACCGGCATACAGAATGACACCGTTTTCGATACAGTTCCGCAAATCAGAAATTCTGATTTCACAAACTCGCTTATTCTGGATGGACGAGGAATAATCCCACGATGTGCGATACCGAGCGAGAGTGAAACGACTGACCTTGCCTATGCGGGTTTTATACCACCTCTCGTACAAGTCTTTGAGGGTTGTAGAGCTGCCAAGATCAAACGGATTACGACGAAAATCCAGCAAAGCTTGATAGGCTTCGTTGTAGGTAGCAAAATAGGCTTGCGGTCTTAATGGCTTACAGATAGGACGGCCTTCTTCGTTCTTTCCAACGGTTACCATTACGCGAAAGGGTTTCCGTAAGTTACCATTCTTGATCTCTGTAATTTGGCCGAATCCGTTTGGTAAGCGTCTACGGCGATTATGTTTTCTGGTTTTGGGGGCAACGACAGTTTGGGAGGGTTCCGCACGAAGAGGATAACCGCAGTGAGGGCAGGAGATGGCTTTATCGCTGGCCTGAAGATTGCACTCCGGGCAGGTGATCAACATTATTATCGCATCCTTTCTTTTTTCTCAGTATAGCATGCTGGAAGTGCTATATTTCGTACATTGAACAGAATATTGCACAAAAAGCTCGGAAAACCGGGCTTTTTCCATTTGGAAAGCTATTCTAGGTTAAACGATATTCTGCTGGCTGTCAATGGTTCATACATGAAAAAATTAAAAGCATGACGCAGACTCCCGTTTCTTCCAGTAACATCCTTTTAGTACCAAGATGTGGAAATGAACTTGGTAAAAATCAAAAAGGAGTTAAACGAAATGGAACAGACTGTATTTGGAGCCGGAAGTGTCCCGGTACGAGTGGCCGCAAAAGTGTATGGAAGAGATCCATCGTGGGTAAGAGCAGGAATCATTGCGGGATGGCTCCCAATTGGTGAAGCTACGAGGAATGGGGAGAAGATAACTGATATCAAACAGATGGATTCAAAATACGGGAGAATAAGTTACTATATTTCGCCCAAGCTCCTATACGCACAGACCGGTTATGTATGGGAGGGAAAGTGATGCGACACGAGAAACCAGAACTTTCCGAGAAGAACCCGTACCATTTATCTCGGCATCGATACTACGAATTGAAACATTTTTGCTTCCAATACCCTGAGTGGAAAAAGAACATTGCACTGGCGAGCGGTTGGGAAGCGCATGGAGATGACATTGGCGGCATCGTAAGAGGAAACATCCCTTCTAACCCGACCGAACGCTGTGCCATTGTACGAGCATACTATTCGCAGCGCATCGAACTGATTGACAATTGCATTGCCGAGTTAAAAGAGCCAGCGGTTGGATCATACCTGTTGAAGGGTGTGACAGAAGGGTTCTCCTATAATAATCTTCGGGCCAGGGGCTGCCCCTGCGGATCGGAGATGTACTATAACCTCTATCGCAAATTCTTCTGGATCCTCAGCCGGGAGCGGGCATGACGCGAAAAATTCAGGCTCCTTTATGGACGAAAGTTCACGAAAATTGATTATGTAAAGGAGATTTTATTATGTTGAAGGCAAAAAAGACCGCTATGTACATTGACGTGAAGGGTGTTGACGATATGACTGATCGTCGCGATCTTATGAAAGAGATCATCCACAGAAACTGCGATGTTGATCTGCGAATCATCAATTCGCTGGTGAACAAGCTGGGAAGCTGTGGTGATAAGGATCATAAGAAATGCGAGTATCAGCTCAGGCTCGAAAACTATGACCTGCGCGGCATTGCACGAGACTTTGAGCTGCTGAAGAAAGCAGGAATCATCGAGCATGTAACCAAACCGACGAACTACATCGTTTACTAAAGGCGAGAGCCGTGGAGAAATCTGCGGCTCTTTCTTTTTATCTGGACGCGAAAAATTCAGCCGCCTTTATGAAAGGTGGTATGTTGATATGTTTAACTTGATTATCTGGATTTTGATCGTTGTGATTCTGGTCAGGCTGGCAAAGCTGATCGGAGCAAAGACAAACGAGGTGAAAAGCAGAACAAAGAAGAAACACTGATCAAAATGGAGCTTGTGGAAACACAGGCTCTTATTTTTTACGCAGACGCGAAAAATGCAACCTCTATTATGGAAGAAAACAACATTTCAAAATGGAGGATTTATTATGTTTGAAATTATGATGAATTGCATCGAAATGGCAAAGGAAGAAGTTGTATGGATTCTGGTGTTTATGCAGACCGGAATGGGTCACAACTATGTTTTCGAGAATACAAGCGAAATGGCTGCGTTTAGCAGAGCATGGCTTGATACTCAGAGCATGGTGGACGCATTCTGCAATGCTGCACCGGCATTCATCGGCTGCATGATCCTGTTTGCTATGACCGCAATGGTAACAATCAAGCTGACTAGGAAATACGTTTTCAAGGAGGATTGAGCGCAAGCTCTTTCCTTTTTGTCTTTATTACGCACAGACGCGAAAAATTCACCTTCTATTATGGAAAGAAATAAACAATTTTAGGAGGTATTTACTATGCTGGAGAATATTGTGAAGGGCTTTGAGGAAATGATGAACTCTATTATGGCCGCATTTAACGAGTCGTATAACGACAAGTATGCAGGCTGGAATGAGGGCGAAGAACTCCTCATGCTGAACGATATTCGGTGTGGTATCCGCTGATGGATTCTGACCGGAAAACGGGCGTATGGAAACATGCGCTCTTTTCTTTTTTCTATTTTAGAATAGGCTGTAACGAAGCAACGCGAAATTTTCCCTCTGCTTTATGGAAGGATGTCTTCCGAAATTTGAAAGGAGATTATTATTTATGAACTATCGAGTAAAGACGAACTTTGACCGGGGCTATGTGAATGCAATGGATAAGGTGCGGGTGTTTATCGAAAGCAACCAGAAAGTGATGTTTGTGAATACAGACGAATACAAGGATGCAAAAAATGCACGCGCGGCTTATGTAAATGCAATTACATTGATCCGGGCAGGAGGAATTGTGAGAGCAACTCGAAGCAGAAATGACCTGTTTCTGATTCGCAACGACATCTAAGGCGTAGAGAGCTTACGAGAAATCGTAGGCTCTTTTATTTTTTTTTTTTCATCACGCAGAAGACCGTTTTATCCACTACATTATTAAAAGGAGATTTTCAAAATGCTGTACATCTACTATGCTGTGTTATTCGTTGCCATCGTTCTGGGGCTGCTCTTCGGGATGGCGCTTTACCGCTGGTTCCATTACCGTGATATTTACGAAGTGGGCGAGCTGCTGATCGGCGAGGAAGATTCTCCCGACTGGCCCTATCTGAGCCTGAGCCTGGATGAGGAGGTGAAGAATTTTGAAGGCGACAAGTACATCATGCTGCGGGTGCACAAACTGGACCTGACGCGAGAAAAACATGGTGTTTAATGGAGGAAACTCTAATTACTTTGTAAAGGAGAAAATCAAAATGGAAAACTACGAAAACAAAGAATTGCTGAAGGAAGCGGCAAAGCAATCGCTGGAGAGTCTCAAGGACTTGAAACCGGGTACGGACGAGTACACGAACACGGCGAAGATGGCATTGCAGCTGTACGACATGCAGCTCAAGAGCGACGAGCAGGAGAGCAACCAGAACCTGAAAGAGGATGAGGAACGGCGGAAGGGCCAGGAGGTCATCAACGATCAGGAGAAGGCTGCGAAGGCACGGCGCATTGAGTGGGCGAAGTTTGGCATCAGCTGCCTGACGTTTCTCGGAACGATTGGTACGACGGTATACTGGTCGATCTGCGAGGCTGGCGGTGTAGCGCCGCTTTCCAGAGCAATGAACGATGGTCTCCATGAGATCAAGAGAGGCTTTACGGACAGAAAGTAAAGGAGGAACCGAGAGGGTTCGTGGCGAAAGCTGCGGGCTCTCTTTATTTTTTATGAGATATCACGACATACCGCCAAAAGAGTGGACGAGCTATTACGGGAGCGTTTACCGATGCAATCACCCGGTGTACCGTGTCTGTACGCTTTACCGGGAACAGGGGAAAGGCCTGTGCGTGATCCAGCAGCGTTACAACGAGAAAACCAAGGCTACTTACTGGAGCGCCATTGACCCCTGGCTGACCGACAAGATCTATCTGCATGAAGGGTTCCGGCAGTATTTTGACAGCCATGCCAAGAAGAAAAATGCAAAGGGCGAGTATCCGACTGTGACCGTACGGCAGATCATGTGGGCACTGCGCATGAAACCCCTCAAGAAAGAACGCTGGGAGACCGTGTTTGACCGGAGTTTGATCTGAGCACGTGTAAAGAATCGTAGACTCTTTATTTTTATAACCCCATTTGGTATAATAAGATAGGGAGGTGTTTTAGGATGCCTGTATTATGTATGTTCTACGGAATCATTGTCCGGATGTATCGAGAAATGGGTGGTAAACATAATATGCCGCACATCCATGCTGAGTATTCTGGGCAAGAAGTTGTTGTTGCATTGGACGGAACTGTTCTCGAAGGAAAGATCCCACGCAGTCAGATGAAACTCTTGGATGCATGGATGGAGATCCATAAAGACGATCTAGCGGCGAACTGGAAGCTGTTGAGCAACGGTGAACAGTTTTTCCGCATTGATCCCCTGAAGTAAGGAGCGTGATTTTAGATGCTGCAACCGAGACTGACAAAAGTTGAGCCGATTGCTCAGATGAAATTACGACTGTACTATGAAACCGGAGAAGTAAGACTGTTCGATGTTGCTCCCTATGCTACCGGTTCTTGGTATGGCATGTTACAAAACGATGGATATTTCAACAGGGTGGCACTATTGCCCGACGGAAGCGGTATCGAATGGCCGGAAGGTCAGGATGTCGCACCCCACGAGCTATATGAGAATAGCGTCGAAATAAAGAGAACGGCTTGATATTTTGCGAAAGAGCTTACGAGAAATCGTAGGCTCTTTTCTTTCACGGTAACGCGAAAAAAACAGGCTCCTTTATGGAAACGAGAATTTCTGTGTTTACATGAAAGGAGAAACTATTATGCTGAGACACAAAATGACGATCGTTGTAAAGGCTATTGTTGGCGGAAGCAACAGTGGAAGCATTCTGAAGGAGGTAATCCATCGGAACAGCAAAATGAATCGGGAGGAAATTGACCGAAAGATGCATTGGCTTGGTTCCTGTGGAGGACCTGACGGAGTGAGATCAAACTGGGAAGCCGAAGTTGACATGGTAGACTTTGCAGGTATGGTACGTGATTTTGAGCTGTTGAAACTGGTAGGCGCAATTGGAAGCGTAAAAGTAAAACAGAGAGATAGAGATATCGTTTGATAAGGCAAAGAGCTTACGAGAAATCGTAGGCTCTTTTCTTTTGCCAAAACGCGAAAAATTCTCCGTGCTTTATGGGATAAAGGCCCAAGAAAAGGAGAATGTAATATGAACGAATCTATTTTTAAGAAGATCTGGAATTATTCGATTACGGTTGGGCAAATGATCATGACAGCGATCGCAATGGCGATTGTGACCATTGTGGTGTGGCTGTTGTGCTCGGCGTTCCGGCCGAAAGACTGATATTTTAGACGGATATCTGATAGACCGGAGATACACAACTTAAGTTGGGCCATCCCGGAGAAGAGTTTATGCGAAAGCATGGGCTCTTTCTTTTCGGCGCGAAAAATTCAGCTTCTATTATGGAGGTAAGAGGGCTTACATTGAAAGGAGAAATTACTATGATGAAAGCTATTAAGAACTTTATGAACAAACCTATTACTTATGGGGCTTATTTCAAATACTGCGCCGCATGTGCAAGCATTGGCTTAGCATGTTGCGGATGGGCGTATTACAAGATGAGCAAGCTGAACAATTGGGTTGATGCAAAAGACGAAGAGAGCAATCTGGAAGAGGACGAAATCTGAAAGATCACGCCCTCTTATCTTTTCATCAAACCGCGAAAAATTCATGTTCCCTTATGGAAGAGATAGCTCAAATGGCAGAGCGCCACTTCATTGTGGAGGTTATGGGTTCGAGGCCCATTCTCTTTTTCATTTTTATTTTTGGAGGTTGAACGATTATGGAGGACATTATGCTGATCCGGTCGAGTTTTCTGCGCTGCATCATCTCGCAGGTCATCAATAAGATGCTGAAAAAGCAGTTACCCGGTACAGAGGTACAGCTGGGCGAGGTTCAGGCGAACTGGAGCGAAAAAGAGCAGAAGTTGAAGATTCATCTGGTGGTGGATGCAGAGATGACCAAGCCGCAGCTGATGGATATTCTCAAGAAGGCTGATGTGATCTGACGCGAAATTTTCATGGTGCTTTATGAGATGGTTAGTCTCAGAATTATATTTTGGAGGTACGAAACTATGATCGTTTTGAACATCAAATGCAAAAATCCTGAGGAAATGGCTAAATTTCGTGATCGCATGTGCGAGGCACTGGTTGGCTCACCTGCATTCAAAAATAATGAAATTGCAGTGTGCGACTTTACCGACCTTGATAAGGCGTTTTCGATATTTATCGGCAATTCCAACGACCATGATGTGGAATATGATTTAATAGATACGGACTTTATGGAACGTTAATACGAGCTAATCATTAAAGCTAGAGCCGTGGAGAAATCTGCGGCTCTTACTTTTTTCAAAATGGAGGTTAAACATCATGAAAACAGTGGATGGCATCATTCAGCGCTGCACGGACCCGGCAACGAAGAGCGAACTTCAGGCGCTCAAAGAAAACCTTGAGCAGATCTATTCCAAGGTGGAAAACGCGGAGGACTACATGAGCATGTGTGCGGACGCAGATATTTACGAAAACTATCTGAGCGCATCCAATCGACTTTACGAGCTTCTCTATGGCTAAATCATTTTGTGATGGGAGGTTGAACAATGAAACTGACGAAAACATGCGCGAAATTCCTGCGCAAGCACGGTGGAACCATTCTGGCGGTGGCGGCATCTGTAGGCGTGGTGGCAACGGCCATTGAAACCGGGCGGGCAACCGCGAAGGCACAGCACATACTTGAAGTTGACAAGGAGCTGACAAAATTCAACGAAAACGAGTTTGGAGTGACAGAAGAGCCTCCGACAAAGAAACAAATTGTTCAGATGTGCTGGAAAGCATATGTTCCAGCTGCGATTCTTGGCGGCGGTACCATTGCCTGCATCCTGGGCTCCAATGCGCTGAACAAAAAACAGATCGCGAGCCTGACCGCGGCATATATGGCGCTGGGAAAGACCTATCAGACATACCGGCAGAAGGTGATTGAGAACATCGGGCTGGAAAAAGAAGCAGAAATTCAGGAGCAGATCAGCGAAGAAAAGCTGCCTGAAGTTCGTGACAAGATGGCAGAGGAAAAACTGCTCTGCTACGAACCTATCTCAAAAAGATATTTCCATGCCACAGAGGTGGAATTGACAGATGCGTTCTACCATATGAACCGCGACTTTGCTCTGGATGGTGAGGCATCCATGAACAGCCTTTATAATTACCTCGGACTGGATTATCTGCCGGAAGGGGACACAACTGGTTGGTCGGCGGATTATCTGGCAAATGAATGGGAATATTACTGGATCGACTTCCGGTATTACAAGCAGACAACAGACGACGGCCTTGAAGTCTACTACGTGGATGCCTTCCAGCCGCCCATCGAGAATTATATCAACTACGATCCCTATGCGGATTACTGCGAGAAAAAAGGAGAATGAATATGAAGAAGATCAATTGGTGGAAAGTTGCATCCGTGGCCATGATGGCTGCAAGCGCGATCCTGAGCTTTGGCCATGACCTGATCGAGGAGCAGCGCAGCGAAGAGGAAATGCAGGACATGGTGCGGGAGGAAGTTCAGCGCCAGCTTGCAGAAAAGAACCGGTAAACGCGAAAATTTCAGTCTCCCTTATGGAAGAGATATCCAAACTGACAAACAAAGGAGATTGATATTTATGTACGATCACGACTATTATGCAAAGATGGACAAGGCAATGGTACGCGTACTGAAGGCAGTTGCACGTTCAGTAGGATACGGCTTTACGGGGCTGTATCACTATCTGAAGAAGCAGCCGACCAGACTGTACGAATATATCCGTTACCAGATCCAACTGGAACGTGATGATCAGCGTGAAACAGAAATTCGCTTCGAGAATTTGAAGCAGCACGGACATATCTGAAAGGCGAGAGCTTACGAGAAATCGTAGGCTCTTTCTTTTTTATAAATTTTTGGAGGTACGAACATGAACCTGAAAACATTTGCAAAGGCAGTGCGCAGGAGCGCAGGCAAAAACGCATCCAAGATCCTGGGTGGTCTGGCAATCACGGGAAGCATCACAGCGGTCTATTTTGCAGTGACGGCCACCCCTAAGGCTATGATCCTGCTGGAGGAGAAAAAGCAGGAGCTGGGCGTGGAAAAGCTGGACGTGAAGACCATTGTCAAGACGGCGGGCCCGGTGTACGTGCCGACTGCGCTGAGCATGGTGCTGTCTGCGGGCTGCGTCATTGGTGCAGTCCATGTGGACGAGCGGCGGAATGCTGCACTGGCCGCGGCGTGCACCCTTTCTGAGAGCGCGCTCAAGACCTATCAGGACAAGGTGCTGGAGGCCATCGGCCCCGAGAAGGAACAGGAGATCCGGGAGACCATTGCACTGGAAAAGATGGCCAAGTGCCCGGAACCGGCAACCATCCAGCCTGCCAAGAACCTTGTCGCGACCGATATTTCCTACGACCAGCGGGTGAAGTGCTGGGAAAGCCTGACCAACACCTACTTCTGGACGACCAAGGCCATGATCGAAAAGGCCGTCAATGGGGTCAACAAACAGCTGCTCAGTGACTTCCGGGTGAGCGAGAATGATCTGTTCGACTATCTGGGCATCGACCACTGCGTCAACGGTGACCTGCTGGGCTGGGACACGGATTCGGGGCTTAACGTTGATATTTTCTATGCGTCCCGGCTGGACGAGGACGGAATGCCCTGCCTGACGCTGGAGTATCACACGCCTCCGAAGTGGCTGGGCGGCTATTGATATTTGACCCGGCGCGAAAAATTCAGCTTCCTTTATGGAGGTAATACTCCGACATTATAAACTTATATTTAAGAAAGAGGTAACAAAAATGGACGAAATGACGAACATGAACGAAACTACTATGGAGAACGAGACTTCTGTTGAGGTTGTTCCGGAGGAGAATGTTCAGATGATCGATAACGAGGAAACTTCGAGCAACGGCTCGGGCATTGGTCTCGCTGTTGGTGCTGTGGGTCTGGTTGCAGCCGTGGGATACGGACTGTACCGGAAGCACAAGGCCAAGAAGCAGAACAAGGACGAGGAGAAGCCGAAGACCAAGAAGAAGATCGTCTGGCAGAAGCCCTGGAAGATCGAAGAGGCCGATTCTGCACAGGTGGACGTTCCTGACGAGGACGTTGAGGAAACTTCTGAAGAGAAGTAATGTTAGGTAAGGCGAGAGCCGTGGAGAAATCTGCGGCTCTTACTTTTTTGTTTTTGAAAGGATGACAACATGGCACAAGTAAACATGCCGAAGAGCAGCATCGGACAGCAGCCTGCCGCAGAGCCCCAGAAGAAGTTCCAGAAGGTCGTCAAGGGAAAAGTGACCCTCAAGGAGCAGAACGATATCCAGAAGATCGCCAACGAGTTCCTGGCCGAGGACCTCAAGACCGTGAAGAACCGCATCGTGGTGGACTATCTGCTGCCCATGCTGAAGAACGGTCTGTGGAGCATTTTCAACTCAGCCGTCAGCATTGCGCTGTTTGGCGAGGACCGTTCCCGCGGCAGCTCCTCGAACTATTCCGGCTCCCGCACTCAGCGGAACAGCTACGACACCTATTATCAGGGAGGCTCCGGCAACCGACAGGGGAATCCGAACCGGGCCGCAGGACGCAGTTTGCAGAACCTGGACTTTGAGTTCCGCGGGGATGCAGACGACACGCTTGCCCAGATGTACGATGCGATTCGCCAGTATGGTCAGGTTTCCGTGGGTGACCTGTGGGATCTGATGGGCGTTTCTAACGAGAGCACCGATTACAATTACGGCTGGTACAACCTTGACGGGGCGTTCATCAAGGGCATCCCGGGCGGATATCGCCTGATGCTGCCTCGCCCTGTACCGCTGCGCTGAACAATAAGAAAGGATTGATATTTATGAAGTTCCTGAAAAAGATCGACAAAACCGAAATCGTGGAAAAGATGACCCGTACTGCATCCAAGTGCGGCTACAAGCTGAAGAAGGCAAGCCCCACCATTATGATCGTTGGCGCTGCCATTGGTGGTGTGACTGCTACCGTGCTGGCCTGCAAGGCGACCATCAAGGCACAGGATATTCTGACCGAGCACAATGCTCAGGTCGAGAGCATCCACACGACCAAGCAGCAGATCGAGAGCGGTGAGATCCAGCTGAGCGATGGCGAGACCTACACCGAGAAGGATTACAAGAGCGATATTACGACCACCTACGTCCAGACCGGCCTGAAGCTGGCAAAGGTGTATGCGCCTGCTGTCACCCTGGGTGCGGTATCTCTGGGCTGCATGTTCGGTTCCCACCACATCATGTCCAAGCGCAACGCGAGCCTGACTGCGGCTTATATTGCTCTGGACAAGGCCTTTGAGGAATACAAGAGCCGTGTATCAGACCGCTTTGGCAGCCGTGTACAGGAGGAGCTGGAGCACAACATCAAGGCTGTGGAGCTCGAGAGCAAGAGCACCAACGAGCAGGGCGTGGAGGAGACCATCAAGGAATACAAGGACATCGCCATGCAGCACACCAGCCCTTATACCTGCATCTTTGACGAGACCGTGGACACCTGGCAGGCTGACAACCAGCTGAACCGCAACTACCTGTTCCTGATGGAGCAGGCGGCAAACAAGCGTCTGCGCACCCAGGGGCACCTGTTCCTGAACGACGTTCTGAGCAGCATCGGCACGCACGGCGGTGTGACCATGAAGACCCCGGAAGGGCAGATCGTGGGCTGGATCTATGACCCGAACGATGAGACCCGGCAGAACCACGTGGATTTCGGTGTAACGAACTACGTGGAGGGCGACGAGGCACTGAACAGCTTTATCAACGGCGGGGAGCGCTCGGTGATGCTGCGATTCAACTGCGACGGGCCCATCATCGACAAGATCTGAGACTGATATTTTGGAGGAATACGCTATGACCAGAATCGTTAAGAGACTGTCTTACCTGTTTGCTGCCATGGCCGGAGTCTGCTTCGTCTCTGGTCTGGCGGTTCTTTCTGAGTGAGGTGGAACGATGGAAACTTTGGAAAGCACTTTCCTGTTTCTGGACTATCTGACCGATACCAAACGCAAGCGCCACATGGTGGGAGGCATTCTGATGAGTGTCTCCCTTTTCTTTGGCGGACTGGCGTTTACCATGATGACGATCAAAGGAGACATCGACAATGAACAAGACCGTGCGTGATATTCTGCTCTTTGCAGCAGGCTTTGGGGCAGGTGCCCTTGTGATGCACACCGTTTTCGAGAAGAAATACGAGACCTATTACGGCAAACAGTACGAGGCCGAGCGTGAGAATCTGCGGCAGAAGGAAGCCGATATGGACAAGACCATCGAAGAAAGGGCGACCCAGAAGAGCTTTGAACAGCTGGCCGGGAAGTACCGTACCGAATCTGACCCGGAAGATGTGGTGGCACATGAGGCCATCGAAGTCATTGAGCCGGATCAGTTTGGTGAGCTGGACGACTACGAGACTTCCTTTCTGACCTACTACGCGGACGGAAAGCTGGTGTTCGATACGGAGGATCAGCCCGTGGACGAAGATGATATTCCGAAGATCATCGGCAACGAGGCGCTGGACCGCATTGGGGAGTTCGCAACGAGCACTGTTCATGTCCGCAACCACAACTACCACAAGGATTACGAGATTCTCCGGGTTCGGGAAAACTGGCCCGGCAACCACGACGATGAGGAGGATGAATGAACTTTATGAGGGAGACGGAGCAGTATTATGACTGGCTCTACAAGATCGTCTGCGGCGAATGGGAACCCCGGAACCTCAGCTTTCATCGCTTACTGATGTATCTTTTTAACCGGGATTATATTCCGGCGTGCGAAATGGATGTCTGCCGGGCAACGGACGGCATCAATCTGCGGTACCGCTTTGCATCGGAGAATAATATTCCATACGGAAAGATCGATGCGGTATTTCAGGGTGTACCCTGCTCTATGCTGGAGATGATGGTGGCGCTGGCAATCCGCATCGAGGAGCACATCATGGAAGACCGCAGCATGGGCAACCGTGTGGGGCAGTGGTTCTGGAGCATGGTCGTCAGCCTGGGTCTGGCTGCCATGGACGATACCCGCTTCAGCGAAGAACGCGCGGAGCCGATCCTGGCTCGGTTTATGGATCGGGACTATCAGCCGAACGGGGCTGGCGGTCTCTTTACGATTACCCGTACATCCATCGACATGCGTACCATTGATATTTGGTACCAGTTGATGAGCTGGTTGAATGAGAATGAGTTTTGATGACATATGAATCGAAAATCTGCATCCCTATGGAAGGATTTGTTGAGAAGATACTCGACGATTCCCATGTGATGCTGCGAATCACGGCGTGTCGAGACGAGAAGAACATTGGTCGGCTGATTCTGGCTGACCCGAATTACTGGAGGAAAATTGACAATGGAACTGACTGATATTTTGATCGACCTGAGCAACAGCAAGGCTGCACTGGAGGTGGCCAACCACACAATCCGCCGCATGAAGGGCAAGTGCATCCGGAAGAACATTCTCATCGCTGGCCTGCTGTGGTTCGGCTTTGTTTCCTGCAAGATGGTGAACGAGGCGGAAAAGCAGCGCAAAGAAGCCGATGAGCGTGCCCGCGAGGCAGAGGCAACGCTGGCCCAGATGACCCTCCAGCAAGAGAAAGACGTATAAAAACCTCGGAGAAAGGAGGAAGTCAGTTACAAATGATTGATTTCCTGATGATTGCAACGCGAACGGGAAAACGCGGGGTAATCGAAATTTATCCCAAATTCATCATCAAGAAGTCGAAAGACCTGATGATCCGGGGTTCTGATTTTTACGCGGTCTGGATGGATGAGCGGGGACTTTGGAGCACGGACGAACAGGATGCGCTCCAGATGATCGACCGCGCGCTGGATATTTACGCGGAGGAACACAAGCAGGTCTTCAATGACAGCTACCGTGTTCTGCACATGTGGGACGCGGAGAGCGGGATGATCGACAACTGGCACAAATACTGTCAGCGTCAGATGCGGGACAACTACCACACCCTTGACGATACATTGATATTTGCGAACACCCCGGTCAAGAAGGAAAGCTATGCGTCGAAGCGGCTGCCGTATCTTCTGGAGGAGGGGAACATCAGCGCCTACGACGAGCTGATGACTACCTTATATTCTCCCGAGGAGCGAAAGAAGATCGAATGGGCGGTTGGCGCGATCGTGAACGGCGATTCCCGCAAGATCCAGAAGTTCCTCGTGCTCTATGGTCCACCCGGAAGCGGTAAATCGACCGTGCTGAACATCGTCCAGAAACTTTTCGACGGGTACTGGTCGGTGTTCGACTCCAAGGTGCTGGGGTCATCATCCAATGCGTTTGCGCTGGAGGCGTTCAAATCGAACCCGCTGATCGCGATCCAGCACGATGGTGACCTTTCCCGCATCGAGGACAACACCCGGCTGAACTCGCTGGTATCACACGAGACCATGCTGGTGAACGAGAAGTTCCGCAGCCAGTATTCCAGCCAGTTCAAGTGCTTCATGTTTCTGGGCACCAACAAGCCCGTTAAGATCACGGATGCAAAATCGGGTCTGATCCGACGACTGATCGATGTGGAACCTACCGGCGAAAAGATCCCTGCAAAAAAGTACCGTGACCTTGTAGCGAAGGTGGACTTTGAGCTGGGTGGCATCGCATGGCACTGCAAGGAGGTATACGAGCAGAACAAGCATCTCTATGATGATTATATTCCGACCCGTATGCTGGGTGCATCGAACGACTTTTACAACTTCATGCTGGATTCCTTTTATATTTTCAAGAAGGAGGACGGTGTATCCCTGAAGCGGGCCTGGGCGATGTACAACACCTACAATGACGAGGCAAAGGTAGCGTACCCATACTCGCGCCGTGCGTTCCGGGAAGAGCTGATGAACTACTTCGAGGAGTACAAGGAACGCGCGGAGACCGTGAACGGCGAGCGGGTGCGGAGCTACTACAGCGGCTTCAAAGCGGAGAAATTCAAAGAGTTCCTTGACGAACCTGTGAAGGCAGAAGAACCCACTGCCGAGCCGGAAACGTCATGGATCGAGTTCAAGGAGCAGCATTCTCTCTTCAATGATATTTGCAAGGACTGCCCTGCACAGTATGCGACAGACGATGGCATTCCGATGCGAAAATGGGAGAATGTCAAGTCAAAATTGGCCGAACTGGATACTTCGAGACTGCACTACGTGAAAGTTTCGGAGAATCACATTGTCATCGACTTTGATATTCCCGGGCCGGATGGAAAAAAGAGCTTTGAGCGCAACCTGGAAGCTGCCTCCAAATGGCCCCGGACCTATGCGGAGCTGAGCAAATCTGGTGCGGGCATCCACCTGCATTATATTTACACCGGCGATGCAACGAAGCTGAGCAGGATCTACGACGAGAACATCGAGGTCAAGGTGTTCACGGGCAAGTCCTCTCTGCGGAGAAAACTGTCGAAATGCAATGATATTCCGGTTGCGACCATCAGCAGCGGCCTGCCACTGAAGGGAGAAACGAAAATGGTTGATACAAAGCAGATCCAGGATGAGCGGCACCTGCGTATCCTCATCAAGAAAGCCCTTGCCAAAGAGATCAGCCCCTATACGAAGCCCAGCATTGACTTTATTGCGCACATCATGGACGAAGCCTACGAGGGCAATGTCGTTTACAACGTGGACGACATGCGGAATGCAATCCTGGGCTTCGCCGCCAGCAGCACGAACCAGGCGGATACCTGCCTGAAGATCGTGGCAAAGATGCACTTCAAATCGAAGGATGATATTCAGCGGGAGGCCCCTGCGGGGGAGGAAACGCCATTGATATTTTTCGACGTGGAGGTGTTTCCGAATCTGCTGCTCGTGAACTGGAAATTCGCCAAGCAGGAGCCTGTGCACCGCATGGTGAATCCTACGCCGGAGGAGATCGAGAGCCTGACAAAGTATCGGCTGGTCGGCTTCAACAACCGCAAGTACGACAACCATATCCTCTGGGCCCGCATGATCGGGATGTCGGTGGAGCAGATCTATGCGCTGTCCAACCGGATCATCAACGAGCACACGGGCTTCTTTGGTGAGGCGTACAACTTGTCCTACACGGATATTTTCGACTTCTCGTCGAAAAAGCAGAGCCTGAAGAAGTTCGAGATCGAGCTGGGCATCCACCATCAGGAGCTGGGACTTCCTTGGGATCAGCCGGTGCCGAAAAGCCTGTGGGACAAGGTGGCCGAGTATTGCGACAACGACGTGATCGCGACCGAGACCCTGTTCTACTCGAAAAAGCGTCAGGCAGACTTTGTGGCACGTGAGATCCTGGCAGACCTTGCCGGCATGACGGTGAACGACACGACAAACTCACTGACAACACGCATTATTTTCGGCAAGGAAAAGCACCCCCGGCTGGTCTACACCGACCTTGCTACGGGAAAATCCGATGCAATCGTGGAAGTCGAGCCTGATATTTTGACGGACTGCAACATCATCAATGCCTTTCCCAGTTACGAGTGGGCCAAAGGCGAGGACGGCAAGTACCACAACATGTTCCGGGGCACAGACCTGGGCATGGGTGGTTATGTCTACGCTGAGCCTGGGATGTACACGAATGTAGCCCTGCTGGACGTTGCGTCGCTGCATCCACATTCGGCTGTTGCCATGAACTACTTTGGCGAGTACACCAAGCATTTCAACGACCTGATGGATGTACGAATCTACGTTAAGCATGGCGAGTACGAGAAGGCAAAGGGGCTCTTTGGCGGCAAACTGGCAAAGTACCTCGATGATCCGCAGCAGGCAAAGGCTCTGGCGCAGGCGTTGAAGATCGCCATCAACTCGGTTTACGGGTTGACCAGTGCAAGCTTCGACAACCCGTTCCGCAACCCTAAGAACGTCAACAACATTGTGGCGCTTCGAGGGGCTTTATTTATGCGCACTTTGCAGGATGAAGTGCAGCAGCGCGGCTTTAAGGTCGCGCATATCAAAACGGATTCGATCAAGATCCCCGATGCGACACCGGAAATCATTGCGTACTGCATGGATTTTGCAAAGAAGTACGGCTACACGTTCGAGCATGAGGCAACCTATGAGCGGATGTGCCTGGTGAACAACGCCGTTTATATTGCAAAATACATGACTGCGGACCGCTGTGAGGCGCTTTACGGCTATATCCCGGGCGACTGCAAGGACGAAGGCGGCGAATGGACGGCGACGGGCACCCAGTTCCAGGTGCCGTATGTGTTCAAGACCCTGTTCTCCAAGGAGAAGATTGAGTTCACTGACCTCTGCGAGACAAAGACCGTTTCCAAGGGCGCTATCTATCTCGACAAGAACGAAGACCTGCCCGAAGGCGAACACAATTATATTTTTGTGGGACGCGTGGGACAGTTCTGCCCGATCATGCCGGGAAAGGGCGGCGCTCTGCTGCTGCGGGAAGCGGGCTTGACGGATACTGGTGAACGGAAATATGCTTCTGTGACCGGAGCAAAGGATTACCGTTGGCTGGAAAGCGAGGCGGTCTATCAGCTCCAGATGCAGGAGGATATCGACAAAAGATATTTCAACCGGGAAGTCGATGAGGCAGTTGAGGAGATCTCCAAGTACGGCGACTTCAACTGGTTCGTTGGCGATGACGGCGTTGCTCCCTGGACAGCGCCGGATCTTCCATGGAGCGATGCGCAGGAAGAAGCAGCAAGAAATTTTGACGTGAGGTGATATTTTATGGCAAACAAACTTTGTGACAGTAACAAACGTGTGATTGGTAACATTACCGATGTTGTTAGAACGGTGGATGGGGAGACGATGATTACACTGGACACAGGCCGTACGTTCCAGTTTAAGTCTTATGCCATTTATTGGGATAAGGAACATAATTGCTTCATTAACAAACCCTATTACCCGGGTACGTTGAACACCGCACATGCAAAAGCGGCGACGGCAATGAATGCAGCGGTTATTAAGAATGTGATTTTTGATCCTCCGGCCACAATCGTTTACTGGTCGGATGGTTCCAAGACCGTTGTGAAGTGCAGCGAGAAGGATGTTTTCGACCCGGAGAAGGGGCTGGCCATGGCAATCGCAAAGCGTTGCGGCGGTAACAAGGGCAGCTATTACAAGGAGATCCAGAGCTGGGTCGAGAAGAGTGGGAAGAAGTATCCCGGGAAGCCCACTGCCGGAAAAGCTGTCGATCTGGAGGTGCTGAAAAAGTACAGTTCTGAGGCAAATAAGGATTTTGAGAAGTTCCTCAGCGCTGCCAAGAGCAACAATCAGTCTGGTGCACTTCTCCACCTGACAGCACTCGTGGCGGATCTGAAAATTCTGGAAATCGAAATCAACAAGTAAAAAGGAGACTGATATTTATGTACACCAAGCGCCAGAAAGTCAATATTGACGATACCCGTTTTATCTTTACCACCAACTTTAGCGGTGACCCCAGCCGTGATCGCTTTGGCTCGGACAAGCGCCGCGTCAATGTGGTCATTCCCACTATGGATCTGGTGAATCACCTCATGGATCTCGGCGTGAAGGTTCGTCAGACCAATCCGAATCCTGAGCGCACCTATGACGAGCCGTTCGTTCCGACCTACTTCGTGCCGGTGACGATCAACATGGATTCCAAGTGGCCCCCGCATATCTACTGGGTCACCACTTCCGGCAAGCGCCTGCTCTGCAACACGGACACGATCAGCCAGCTGGACTTTATCCGGGTCAAGAACGTCTGTCTCCAGGCAAACCTTGTCGAGAAGCGGAACGCACCCGGCGAGTACAGCCTGTATGCGGATGTGATGTACGTGGAGCAGGATGCGGATGCTGATCCGTATGCAGAGCGCTATGCCCGGTTTGCAGCTCCTGAAGCAGACATGGCAGAGCCGAGCGACCCCACCGAAATTCCGTTCTGAGGTGACGCATATGAAGAAACTGTTTATCAGCGCACCGATGAAAGGCCGCACTGAAGCACAGATCCGGGCAACCATGGAGCAGATGCACCATATTGCTGAGGCTGTGTTTGGCGAGGAGCTGGAGGTGATCCAGACTTATATTTCTGATGATCCTCCGGCTGATGCGAATCAGGCAGTCTGGCACCTCGGTGAGAGCATCAAGAAGATGGCGGATGCAGACTACTTTATCGGGATTTACGATGAGGAGAAGGGGTTCCGCGGCTGTGCGGTCGAAAACCTGGTTGCGCGTTCGTACAACATCCCGAGCTATGTGATCAACTTTGGTTTTGTGGCCCCTGATGTTACGGCGGCTCGTGCAAAAGCCAACCGGAAGTACAACAGCTATTATTGATCATTGATATTTTTCGAGTGCCGGGGTCAGTCCCTGGTCGAATGCCCAGTCGGTGAGTGCCCACGTCGCAAATGGCGGCTCTAAGGAAACAGCTCGATTTATATTTTTGATGTGCAATTTGGGAGGTTGACAGTATGAAAGTTCTGAGGGTTCGCCCAAAGCATTACCCTGAAGTGATCGACATTGACTGTTCTCTGGAATCGCTCCAGAAAGAGGTAGAAGGCCCGATTCAGGCTGTTTACCCGTGGGACGATGAGGTGGCATTGATTTGCAACGAAGAAGGAAAGCTGTATGATGATTGCATGGAGAAACTCAACCGGACGCTCGACGGTCCTTATGGTATCCCCATTGATATTATCATTGGAACATTCCTGATTGTAGGCCTCGCGGAGGATGATTTCGGTGAGCTTTTGCCGGAATTCGTCGAGAAGTACGAGAAGATGTTCCATCAGCCGAGAAAGTTCGTCACCTATACGGATAGTGAAGGCAAAGCGCATCTCGACGTTGATTATTGTACACCTGAAGAATAAGCACATGAGAGCTCCGGAGAAATCTGGGGCTCTTTTATTTGAGTCATTAGCATGGGCTGTACGGTGGGTTCGATTCCCGCATGACTCGCAACCGGGCCGGAGAGCCTGATATTTTGAACGAAAAAAGGAGTAAGGAGTATGAGCAGAGTAACAGTAAAAGAGATCGTCGATTACATGGTTTCGGAGGGCACGCAGAACACCAACTACGGCAGCTGGGCCTTTGATATTCCTGAACTGTGCGACAAGTTTGACCTTCCGCTGGAATGGTTCTATAAGCACAACGATGATATTTGCCGCGAACTCGGCGAGCGTGATGAGATTGCTGATTATGAGCAGAATTACGACTGGAACAACCATCCGCTGGATTACGACCTGGTTTATTACACGGACTTCTGCCATTTTGAGGAGGCGTGATATTTATGGGCGGACTTCGCAGAGTAGATAAGGCTTGCAAAAAATGCGGCGCTATGATGTATCAGGTTCCGTCAAAGAGATTGTACTGCGATAAATGTCGAGACACCGTACCGCGTAACATGTCAAAGACGGAAGAAAAGCCTAAAAAGCTCACACTGTCAGAAATCATGCGCGAAGCAGACAAGGAGGGCTTGCAATATGCGTCCTACTGCAAAAAGCACGGACTTTACTAAGAAAAAAGAGCTCTGGAAGGTGTTCAGGAAGCACCGGAAAGAGCTCTTTGCTTATACCGTCAGAGGGGAGGGCGAAGATGAGGAAGAGGCGACAATCTCGCTTCTGGCCTACGAGAATCACTGCAAGAAAAGTGCCATTTATGTGACGTTGGAAATGAGGTGAGCGACCTGATGGCAGGTGTAACGCTCTACGACTATCAATTGGATGCGATCAACCGTATGAAAATCGGCTGCATCTTATGCGGAGGCGTAGGAAGCGGAAAATCAAGAACGAGTTTGGCGTTCTACTACAAACTTTACGATGGGGAGGTGAACACGGAGAATTATGTACGTATGACAGAGCCCCCGGATCTTTACATCATCACAACTGCCCGGAAACGGGATACGGGAGAGTGGGACGAAGAACTGGCCCATTTCTATATGTCTACAGATCCAGAGCATGATATTTACGAGCACAAGGTCGTTGTGGATTCCTGGAACAATATCGGAAAGTACGTTGACGTGAAGAATGCGTTCTTTATATTTGACGAGCAGCGAGTCGTTGGAAAGGGCGCATGGGTGAAATCGTTCTACAAAATTGCGCAAAATAACGAGTGGATTCTGCTCAGCGCCACCCCCGGGGACTGCTGGACGGATTATATCCCGGTGTTCATCGCCAATGGGTTCTACCGAAACAGAACGGACTTCAACAACCAGCATGTGGTATACAGCCAATTCTGCACGAAGTACCCGAAGGTCGATCGGTATCTGAATACTCAGCGCTTGGTACGGCTGAGGGAACGGATTCTGGTTGACATGGACTTCGAGCGGCCGACTGTCTCGCACCATGAGAATGTATTTGTGGATTACGACAAGGTGAAGTATCTGTCGATCTGCAAGAACCGGTGGAACCTCTGGGAAAACAAGCCAATCGAGACTGCCAGCGAGTTCTGCTATCTGCTGCGGAAGTTGGTGAATACGGATAAGAGCCGTCAGCAGGAAGTGCTTGATATTTGCATGACCAGGCCACGAGTGATCATCTTCTATAATTTCGATTATGAGCTTGATATTCTGATGGGTCTGGACTATGGCAAGGACACCGAAGTTGCACAATGGAACGGGCACAAGCATCAGCCGCTTCCTGAAGGCGACAGGTGGGTGTATCTGGTGCAGTACAATGCCGGTGCTGAAGGCTGGAACTGCATCAAGACAGACACCATTATATTTTACAGCCAGAACTACTCGTATAAGATCATGGAGCAGGCCTCTGGGCGTATCGACCGGCTGAACACACCGTACAAGGACCTGTACTACTACCATCTGAAGTCGAGAGCTGGGATCGATCTGGCAATTTCGAGGGCACTGAACTCGAAGAAAGCGTTTAACGAGAGGAAATTTTATGGAGCAGGTTAACTTTGAAGATGTATTTGCTGACCTGATTCATTCTTTTGAATCTGCGGCAGATAAAGTAAAGAAAATCACAGATGAACTGGAGGACGAGGTTTATATGAGAATTGCAAATGACCGGAAAGCTGCCAATGGATTCCGTCCGAGCTATCCGAAATGCAAGATTCCTAAGACCGATAGGGCTAACAAAGTTATGCAGGGGCGTATTCATAAACACTGCTAATAGAAAGGATTGATATTTATGATTAAAGATTCTGGAGATCGCACCGAATTTGAAACTGGTGCAAAGCGTGATATGCACGCAGGGAAGGGTAGGATGGATCTTCTGCCCTGGTACGGCATCATGGAGGTCAGTAAGCACTGTGAGGAAGGTGCCTTAAAGTACGGTGAGCACAACGCAGACAAGGGTATTCCGCTGCATTCGCTGCTGGACAGCGCTGCTCGGCATATGGCAAAGTACATGGTTGGTATGGACGATGAGGATCACCTGCGCGCGGCCTGCTGGAATCTGTTGCGGGCGCTGGATCAGCGGACGACGCATCCTGAGTTGGATGATAGGTTTGCGGTTCAAGCAAAGAAAAAGTCGTTGAAGTGTATTATGTGCACATGCGGCAAAACCCTAACGGATGAGCATGGCCGTGCTTTTCGTGACGTTGAACAAGATATTAACTTACCTATGTTAAGATGGATGCTCCGCTGCCCGGAGTGCAAGAAAGTGACCGTAGTAAATTGGAAGGAGTTCACCAATGAATAACTGGATGCGCGAAGTAGACTATGCGACCTACTGTCCGAAGTGCAAGAGCTTCAAGGTGCTGGAGACGGATGAACCCTGCCATGAGTGCCTGACGGAGTGTGCGCGGGAGGGTACGGTTAAGCCTCTAAAGTTTGAGGAGAAGACGCGAAAATAACAAGCTCCTTTATGAGGTAAACTCATATTTGAAAGGAGATACTTATTATGAAAAAAGCGTGGAAAATTGGTATTAGCACTATTGCTGGTATTGTCGGGGCGTGTGTGCTGATTCGTATTCACAATGCAGAGGTTCGCAAAGTATATTGCGAACGCTATGGAAAAGGATATGATGAAGGATATGCACTTGGACTTTATCAAGGGAAGTTGATGGGTGCCAATGACCTGTATATGAATGCTCATAATGGGAGTGAATATTTCAATAATTATATGATCGAAGCTAGGAAAGAATTTGTTGAGACAAATACAAAACTCAATAAATAAGAGAACTGGGCCGTGGAGAAATCTGCGGCTCTTTATTTTCTGAACTGTAACAAAAAGGAGCGATTCAAATGCACGAGACTCAGGAAAAAGCCACGACCCATAAGGTCTTCATGAAAATCATCCGCCCTTGGCCCGGACGAAGCGGATATTTAGAAAAGTTCTCTGATTTAACCTCGAACGGTATGGCAAGGTTTCGCTTTGAGGGTGATAACTACGATACCATCGCCCATGTGAGCAATATGGAATATAAGGTATATGACTGATTTCAAATCTAAAATTGTAGAGTATCAGGAGGAACGGTGAACGCTAAATGATATTTGCTGAAGAGGATTTGAACTCTTTGAATGCTATTGCCGGATTATTGGCTTCATTCGGGTGGGATAGTCAGGCTGGCTGTGTGCTTTATATTCAGCATAAAATCGCAAAGACCATGGAGGCTGACGAAAGGAAATGCAGAAATGAGAAACATGTCTAAGAAAACCTGGAAACTCCGGGTTTGGAATCACATGACCGAGATGCAGAAGTTGGATATTCTGCTGAAGCATGCTAAGGTTCCGCATACTTATGAACGTCGCTGGCCAGAGATGGACAGACCGGACTGTCAGGAATATCTCCCGGGCGGACGACACGATGGTGGTGAGCAAATCACTGCATATGATGCTGCTGGAAATCGTATCTGGGATGGCATTTGGGGTTGGGGTTCCTATGGCTTTGAGCAGGGGCTTATCGAGGTGATGGGTAGGCAGGCACTTGGCCTTGATGATGTTGAGGGCTGGCTCACGGCTCGTCAGGTTACAAAGATGTGGAGGTGTAGAAATGCTGCGAAAAATCGTTGATTTCGTCAAAAAGATACTCTGGACAGAGCCGATGGTTTCGACAGTCAACACACTGAAAGATGCCATGCGGGATCTTGAGGTGGCCCGGAACCACTTTGAGAACTGCGATCCGGAGTTTATCACGACTGCTATCTTCGAGCTGAACGCTGCGGAGAGCCGTCTGGATGCGGCGAGGAGGTGTGTGGGGTGAAGCCGTTTTATTATCCGACTTACAAGTGCCGATTTTGCGAGAGGGAATTTAACGATGGGCATTCCTATTGTAATCTCGAAGATGCGAAGAACAATCTGGCCGGTCTGATGGCGTTCCGCCCAATTCATTATTGCGATGGTGGTCATATTGGCATTGGATATTTTACAGGTCTCGAAAGGGTTGATAAGGATGAATGATGTTTGGGAGAAGATCGGCCATATGCTGGGGCATATTCTGGCGGCGACGCTGGTTATTTGCGCATGGCTGATCATTATTGCATTTACGCTGAAGGTAATCTGGTTCATTCTGTTCCGGACTCTGCTGTGAGGTGATAACATGGAAGACTACGAAGAAGCAGTCGAGAAAACTATAACTTTATACGCTGATGCTAAGCCTTATACTCAAGTCATTTATAGAGCGAATGGACTTACTACTTGCAACGTCTGTTTTGCCCAGGCAAAGGTATTTAATGACCTGGACATAAGAAATGTTGCGGACTTATATTCCGAGGATTATGAGCTTCAGAGAAAGGTTTTAGTCAGACAAAATGCCAAAGTAAAAGATGTCGCCAAGCTTTTAGAGAACGGCGACATTTGCTATTCAGATGCTTGTGAATGGTGCATGGAGAATGATATTCCGCTTGGACAGTTCGACAGGTGTTTGTATGGCGAGCTGAGAAAGTCTGATAACCCTGCCCGGGTGGAACCGAAAGAACCGTGGCCATATCGAGTGGTGGCGGGCATAAACCGGGTGCTGGAGATTCTGCTTAACTCGATTTTGGAGGATTTTACATGAAGCAGTACACATTTTGGTTTGAGTGCACGGACAATGGTGGCGGGCATCAGGGGTTCATGGTCAAGGCAGAAAATAAGCAGGAGGCTATCAAGAAAGGCATGGCTTTTGCGAAGAAACATGCTTCGGGTGATATCTGTGGGGACTGGACTTGCAGATTGATACAGGAGGGCGCATTATGAATGACAATTTTGGTGCAATTACGATACTTGCTCCGAAATGCCAACAGTGTCCGAAGATGAACACCTGCGATCATAAACAGATGGCTCATCTCGGATTCATCATCCCAATATTGGCGAATGATATTTGCAAGCCCATTCGTCAATCTATGAGAAATAACTATAGAAAGGACTATTTGAAATGAAAATCGTTGAACCTAAGTACGAAATCCTCACTGATATTTCTGAGGGAGGCATTAAGGAGCTCCAGCAGATCGAGCGGGTGGCCCGGGTCTGCTACAAGAGCGAGGACAAGATCACGCCGGACGGTGAGTCGGCAAAGAAACTGGTGGGATTCCTGGTGAAGCAGGGACATGAGGCTATGCTGGAGCATTCTCAGCTGAGCGTGCTGTTTACCTGTGACCGTGGCGTGGCGAATGAGCTGGTGCGTCACCGCATTGCAAGCTTTGCGCAGGAGAGCACCCGGTACTGCAACTACTCGAAGGAGAAGTTTGGCGGAGAGTTGACGTTCATCTGGCCGTCCTATATCCGTGGTGAGCAGTATTGCGAACTGAACGATAGCGAGGTTACGATCAAAAGCTCGTTCTTGGAAGCTATGACCTATGCCGAAAAGGACTACAAGCTGATGATCGCAAACGGCATGCGTCCCGAGCAGGCTCGCTGCGTACTGCCGCTCTGCCTGAAGACCGAAATCGTGGTGACTGCCAACTACCGTGAGTGGCGCAACATCTTCAAGCTGCGTACTCCTGTGGCGGCCCATCCTCAGATGCGGGAGCTGATGTGCCCGTTGTTGATGGAGCTTCAGAAGAAGATCCCGGTGGTGTTCGATGATATCTACACGTACTGGCCTGCGGATGACCAGACACGGAAAGGAAGTATGGTGAAGTGATGCGAATGGTGCTGCTCGCAAGCATTATTTTGCAAGCTATCGCAATTGGAATGTCTTTTGCTGAGAACATCGGCGAAGAAAAACAGAGAATCATCAGATATATAGGATGGTTCTTGCTTTTGATTTACATGATATTTGGTTGAGGCGATTAACTATGAAAAACCGTATTATTTGCGTCGTTGCATGTATGATGATGCTCGTTGGCTGCATCGGGTTATGCAGTTGTGGAAACTATAGGGTGTTTGATACGACATTTACCTATTCCTGGGCACAGATTAAGTTACCCGATGGAACTATTATTCAAGGCAAAGTGGACAACTGGACTGACTACGAAGGCGATCAGCTGCAAATCACGATTGACGGTACCACATATCTGGTTCATGCAGCAAATGCTATTATGAAAACCTGAGTGGGAAAGGATGTGGTGATAAGAAATGCAGCAAAGAACGTATGATTTTCTCGCTAAGTTGAAGGTTCCCATGCTGACCTTCGGCGGGGAGCTGATGGGCGAGGCTGTGGAGATGGTCGTCGATGACTTGAACTCGCACCGATTTATGTCCATGAGAGATATCGAGGCATCACTGGCAGATAAGTTCAATTGCAGCCCTGGTGTTGCGGATCGCCGGATGCGGTATGCATTGGATATGGCGGAGTATCGCTCTGGTGGGGCTAATATTGAGCTGGAGAATCTGAAGAGTACGTACGATATTAAGGTGCTGTCGCTGAAGAAATTCTTGTATGCGGCGGGGAGAAGTTTGATGACGGAGGTGAGTGTGGGTAATGACCGCGGGTGAATTTAATGAACTGGCCAAGCAGGGGAGAGTATGGGCTAAGATCGTGGCTAATTTTAGTGGTGAATACGGGCTGGTTGAGAAAATTTCCGGTTTGACGAACCAGTTTGTGAGGTTTCGGTTCAAAGGAAAGAAGTGCGATACGATCATCTCGCCGGAGAATGTGATGTTTGAGATTGAGGACTAAAGTATGAAAATGGATAAAAATGTTATTTTGGTGAGGCCGCCCTGATTTACTTGACTATGGGCAGAGCACATGATATCCTTGATACATGACGAATAGGAGGTGCTTTTATGGCACGGACGGTAAAATGCCCTGGCTGTGGTGCGGATCTTACGGTGAAGGATGGCAACCGAGATTTCATGTTTTGTGAGTTCTGTGGGACGAAGATTCGGCTCGATGACTATCAGGAGACGCATCGGTTTGTGGATGAAGCACGGATCCAAGAGTCCAAGGATGCGAAAGAACTTGAGCTTAAGAAGATGGAGTTTGAGGAACGGAAACGAAAGGAAGATCTGAAAAGTGCCTTTGCAATTATCAAGGTGTCATTAGGAATAACGCTTGGTGGACTTGGAATTTTAATGATAGGCGCAATTTTGGAAACACTTGGCGTTATTAAATGAACGATTTCTGCCCATTTTATTTTTCGCAATTTTTGGGAATTTTCGAGAAAACGTCAAAAAAGTTAAATTTTTGCGGCCAAAAACCCACTTTATGGCCAAAAATTTTTATAAAAATGGCCACAAAATTTAACGTAAGCACGTTAAGAATATGCAGTTTGGCCAAAAACCCACTTTTTTCTTTAACTTACTTAAAAAAATGAAAAAATATATATAGTAATAGAGAATAAAAAACGGGTTTTTGGCCACAGCGAGTTTTTACTTGTAAATGCGCGCCCAAGGGTGTATCATAGAACCATAGTGTACGAACGTAACGCTTCTGATTCTACGAGGTGAAAACCATGAGCTACATGGATGAACTGGTAAGAAAATGGCGCGAACATGACCGCTCTTTTGAAGGGCGAGATGTTCTTCCGAATGGCGATGAGGTTTGGACTTATACCACACTAGAACTTGGTCTTCCAGTATTATGGCTGAAACACCCGGATGGCTCATTTGAGTATCGAGTGATTCACACTCCAGGTTATGATCAGGATACCGGTGAGCATTGGTGCTGGGAGTGCCACAAGATGCTTGTACATTGCGGCGACATCTGGAAATGCAATCAATGCGGTAATGAGATTGAAAATCAAGATATTGATATCCTCTCATCGCCGACAGAAGAAGCCAGTTATCCAGATGATAATCTTGAGCCTGAGTCGGAATGGTTAGATTGATAATTGCATTTTATGCCTCTGCGCTAAAAACGCAGGGGCTTTTTCTTTTGCTCTGAAAATTCCTAAAAATTCACATTTCTTTCTAAAAACTCACGCGAGAAAAACATCCCCTTTTATGGGGGGAATAGAATGCGTCTCAGGATGCACTATTCCTCTTATTTTGGAGGTTGTATCATGCTCGAAAACAAATTCAAGACAGGATTGGTAAGGGAGCTTAAAGAACGCTTTCCCGGCTGCATGGTTGTCCATCTTGACCCAAACGAGATTCAGGGAATCCCCGATCTCTTGGTTCTTTACGGCACAACATGGGGCGCATTGGAGGGCAAGAAGTCAGCGAGTGCATCTCATCGTCCGAACCAGAACTATTACGTTCAGCAGATGGACGAGATGAGTTTTGCGGCCTTTATCTATCCTGAAAACAAGGAGGAAGTTCTTAATGAACTGGCGAGATCATTCGAGGCTCACGGGGAAACATGCCCTCCTCGGAGCAAGTAACTACCATTGGCTGAACTATGACGCAGATAGATTGACCAATGCAGTTCTTAATTATCAGGCGAAGGAACGGGGAACACGGCTGCACGCATTTGCAGCAGAGTGCATTGATCTGAAGCAAAAACTGCCGAAGAACAAGAAAACCCTCAATACCTACGTGAACGATGCCATTGGTTTCCGCATGGATACCGAGCAGGTGCTGTATTACAGCGATAACTGCTTTGGAACCGCAGATGCCATTTCGTTCAACGATGGGTTCCTTCGTATCCATGACTTAAAAACCGGAGCTGTTCCTGCACACATGGAGCAGCTCTTTATTTATGCCGCTCTGTTCTGTCTGGAATACGGCTATCACCCGAAAGATATTCGGATGGAGCTCCGTATCTACCAGAACGATGAGGTCTGGGTCGAGAACCCCACTGAAGAGGAAATTGACCCGATCATCGCTAAAATCAAAGAGTTCGACCCGATCATCACTGATATTTTGTTAGGAGTGGCAGCATGAATCCGATTGAAAAAGACCTCCGTTCTTATTTTGGCATTACTTCTGAAAGCAATATCCTGGAGCACTATGGCACCAAGCGGCACTCTGGTCGCTATCCTTGGGGCTCTGGCGACAATCCGTATCAGCATTCCGGTGATTTCCTGTCTCGCATTGAAGTTCTGAAGAAGAAGGGATTGTCTGAGAAAGATATTCTGGAGAGCATTAACGACGCTCTTCCGAAAGAGTATCAGATGAGCCTGTCCGAGTTCCGTGTGGCAAAGCGAACTGCCATTCATGAGCGGAAAACCTCAGAATACGAGCAGATCCATAAGCTGAAAGACGAAGATCACCTTGGCTGGACTGAAATTGCCAACCAACTTGGCATGAGCGAATCAAGTGTTCGATCTAAATATGCCGGAAATGCAGACAAAAAAGCGCAGCGTGCAAAAAACATCGCTGAAACTCTGAAAAAAGAAGTCGATAAAAAGGGAATGATCGATGTTTCGGAGGGCGCAAACTTTGCGTTGGGCGTAACCGATACTGAACTTCAGGATGCAGTATATACATTAGAGGCCGAATACGGTTATAAGCGTTACGGCGTAGGCATTAAGCAACCGACAAACAATCGCCAGCAGACCAATATCATGGTGCTTGCGAAACCAGAGTTCGATCAGAAGTATGCCTACAATCATCAGGAACAGATCGATTCGCTTGGCGATTATCATACAGATGATGGCGGCGAGACCTTTACGAAGCTTCAGCGTCCCTCCAGTCTGGATTCCAATCGTGTCGCCATTCGTTACGGCGATGAAGGTGGCCTGGATAAGGATGGCGTGATGGAGATTCGCCGTGGTGTTCCTGACCTCGATCTGGGCAAGAGCCATTATGCGCAGGTTCGCATCCTCGTTGACGGAGACCATTATCTGAAGGGTATGGCAGTTTATTCTGATGACCTACAGGATGGTGTGGACGTTATGTTCAACACCAATAAGCCTTCTGGCACGCCCAAGATGAAGGTCCTTAAGGAAGCAAAAGCTGATCCTGACAACCCGTTTGGCGCAGCTATCAAGGCCAACGGCCAGAGTATGTATATCGGTGACGATGGCAAAGAGCACCTCTCGCCGATCAACAAACTGAAAGAGGAAGGCGACTGGGATACGATGTCACGGAACGTCTCTTCTCAGTTCCTTTCCAAGCAGCCCAAAAAGCTGATCGAGAATCAGCTTAACCTTACTGTTGCGGATTATCAGGCGCAGTATGACGAGATCATGCACTATGATAATCCTACGGTCAAAAAGAAGCTGCTCTACGATTTTGCTGATACGGTCGAAGGAACGTCCATGACCCTGAAAGCGTCTGCTTTCCCGGGCCAGTCCACGAAGGTTATCCTGCCAATCAATAAGATCAAGGAGACTGAGGCTTATTGCCCCACCTATGAGAATGGCACCAGGCTTGCACTGATCCGTTATCCCCATGCAGGTACCTTTGAGATTCCCATTGTGACTGTCAACAACAAGAATGTCAGCGGCAAGCGGAATCTCGGTGCAATTCAGGATGCAATCGGCATCAATGCAAAGGTTGCAGAGCGACTGTCTGGTGCTGATTTCGATGGCGACACAGTCATGGCAATCCCTGTTACTGACAAAGTCAACATTAAGTCCACCCGTGCGCTGAAAGCATTGGAAGGATTTGATCCCAAGACCGCTTATGCAGTTCCTGAAGGCAATCCAAATAATGTCAGGTTGATGAAGAAAGAAGACAAGCAGCGCGAAATGGGCGTGATTTCCAACCTCATCACTGACATGACACTGCGTGGTGCCGACGAGGATGAGCTTGCGCGTGCAGTTAAGCACTCCATGGTCGTTATCGATGCTGAAAAGCATAAGTTGGACTACAAGCGGTCTGAGCAGGAGAATGGCATTCCCGAGTTGAAGCAGAAGTGGCAGATTCGGGTGGATGAGGAAGGCGCTATACACTATGGTGGCGCATCCACGCTCCTGTCTCGCCGTAAGCAGACCGTTCGTGTGCCCGAGCGCCGTGGCAGTATTCGTGTTGACAAAGAAACAGGCAAGCTAATTTACAAAGAGAGCGGGCGTACCTTTATCGACCCTAAGACTGGTAAGGAACGTAAGGCCGAGGATACAGTCAGTCTGATCTCCGAAACAAAGGATGCACGTACGTTGTCTTCTGGCACTATTCAGGAGAACCTGTACGCGGACTTCTCTAACAAGTTGAAGGCTATGGCCAATCAGGCGCGCAAAGAGGCGGTAAATATGAAGGGACTTGAATACAGTCCTTCTGCCGCTAAGACCTATGCGCCTGAGGTTGCATCCCTGAAAGAGAAGTACAACAACATGATCGCCAACAAGCCTAAGGAGCGCAAAGCAATGTTGATTGCGAACGCGAATATTAAGGCGAAGATTCAGGAACAGGGGCTTGATCCCAACATTTCGGAAGATAAGAAGGTAATCAAGAAGATCTCTTCTGTCGAGATGCAGCGTGCTCGCGATTCTGTTGGCGCAAGCGGACGCAAGTCCAAGGTTACCTTCACGGACAGAGAATGGGAAGCTGTTCAGGCTGGCGCAATTTCCGACAATATGTTGACGAAGTTCCTTAATTCGTCTGATTCTGACGAAATTGTAAAGCGTGCAATGCCGAAAGCAACGGCTACGTTGTCTTCTGCCAAATTGGCAAAGGCAAAAGCAATGCTCAATCTTGGCGCGTCATATGATGAGGTTGCCAAGGCATGCGGTGTGCCTAAATCTACGATTTACAGCGCACTCGACAAGTAACAATCTATTAAGAAAGAGGCTTTGAATAATGGTTCGGTGCTTTCTCACCACTTTTGATAACCCGTACAGTCCGTACGATGAGTTCGAGAAGTGGTATCAGTATGATATCGCACATGGCTACAACTCTTCCGGTTTGCTTATGAGGATCGCCGAGACCTCCTCTCAGTTCACGGACAATGAAAACGCCTATGAAATTGAGAAGGCAATCGACAAGATCGTTGCTGCCGACCCGATAAACATCTACAAGAAGCTCAAGATCACCGTGCCCGATGAGGATACGCTCGGCCAAACCGCGTAAACCATAGGGAGGGGGTCTCAAAATCGACACCCCCTCTCAAATCGCGCCGGTCTTTGATATTTCCCCGGAGGGAAAATTGATATTTGGGCTTTAAGAAGAAAAAACGCCAGTATCCACGTGGTGTGTAGGTACTGACGTTTTTACATTTTATACGGTTCGATCTAACTCCAGCTTTTTGCACTTATCTGCAATCCACAGGAGAGTCTTCGTAATATTCTCCAAGATCTCTTCACGAGATACAGGAGCAAATTTGACCTTGGTAAAGTCATCGTAAGTGACTTTATCAATCCGAATTATATCGTCCATTCTATATCACCACCTTTCTTAGTAGAATGAACGATTTAAATGAGTTACAGGTCAACCTCCGAGATAAGTATAAGTGCATTTGTATGTGCAGTCAAGTCGAAACGGAACATAATCGCCGAGGTTCTGGGGTGTAGACTGGGGCTTCGGCGGTTTTTGCAAGGGCTCATGGGAGTAGTATCCTCCTATATATTTGGGTTCAGGGCTTTCGTGATGTTCAACCTCCATTGGGCATGATCTGCTTTTTCTTCTCCTTTCAAATGAGACAGGCTTAACTGGTACTACTGCGACTCCCATGAACCCTTGCAAAAGCAAAATAGGAATGTGAAACGAGGTTATTGCAATGAAACCTAAGAAGTCTGCTCCGGGCGAAATGTCGGCTGCAACTTCGCGGCCTGCAAGCACCCCGGAAGCACAAGAAAACTATATGATCAACCTGGCGATGAAACTGGTTGAGAAAAGACTGCTGGAAGGCACGGCATCCAGCGCTGAGACGACACATTTTCTGAAGCTGGCGACTTCCAAGAACGAGTTGGAGAAAACAAAGCTGGAAGAGGAAAACAAACTGTTGCGGGCAAAGACCGAGACACTACAGAATGCAAAGCGCTATGAGGAGATGTACGGGAAGGTCATTGCTGCTATGAAGAAATACAACGGACTGGGAGAGGATGACGAGTATGACTTTAACTGAATTGGCATTTACGATCTTCTGGCTCGTAATAATCATTTTTGGCTCGGTGTTTTTTGCAGAGTGGGCAGAGAAACACACGCAGAGTTATGCAATGGAACTCTTTGCACACTTTGGGATGCCTGCACTGCTATGGTGCGGAATGCTGATTCTGTATGCGGCATTACAGCAGAAGGGTCTGCTGAGGTGAGCTAATGAAATGATGGGCTATAAGACGGCGTTAGCTGTGCTGTGGTTTGCGGCTTTTACAATCTTTATGCTGGCGGTGTATTTCGGAAAGCACCCCGAAAATGCTGTAAGTACGACTATGCTGTATGTTTTGGGGATGCTGTCTGGAATTATTGCGCTCTGCGAGATACTGGAGCTGTTTGTATGAAGAGCTATACAGAGTTATGCAGCCTGTCGACCTACGAGGAGAGGCTGGAGTATTTACAGCTGCACGGGGAAGTGGGGAGAGATACCTTTGGGTTTGACCGATGGCTGAACCAGGACTTCTACCAATCGAGAGAGTGGCGGCAGTTCAGGGACAGGATCATCGCCCGGGACATGGGGTGCGACCTTGGGTGCAAAGACCACCCGATCACGGACTGGGTGCTGCGGGACGGAAGGCCGATTCGACCGAAGATCTCCATCCACCATATAAACCCAATAACAAAAGATGACGTTCTCCAGCACAGCGAAAAGCTGCTTGATCCGGAGAACGCCATTTGTGTTTCGGCGGCAACGCACAAGGTGATCCATTACGGAACAGGGAAGGGCCCGAAGCTGCCGGACGGAGAAAGAAGACCGGGCGACACCTGCCCATGGATAAAAACATGAATAAGTTACAAGAAGAAACTGACAATGGCTAAGGCGACAAAAAGCAAAACGACACCGACTTGGATGTACATTCCGTGATCACCGAAAAAATCAAGAGTTCTTTCGAGAATATGCTTGGCTCTATCGATAAATTCGGTGACCGAAAATTCCGGAATATGGCGATTTACTATTTCTGCATAGGTGCGAAGTTCTTCGTTATCATCGTCCGAATCCGTTTGACGGCTGTTTGGCTCATCAGATAAAGAATCATCGGGCTTGAACTGTGATCCGCAATAAGGGCACTCGAGAAATGCACCGTGGTCATCCATTTTTACAGGAGCACCGCAGTTGGGACAGGTGTAAGACTGCATACATTGCCTCCGAAGTATAAGAAATACCGTTTGAGATAAGTATATCAATCCATATGTTGTATGTAAAGAAGAAAGTCTGATATCCAGTGGAGGAAATGAGTATGTACCAGAAAAAAGCATTTAACCGGAGAGAGCAGGACTACGCCATGGGGCTGCGGCGGAAGCTGGAAGAGGCGGAGGCGATGCTCCAGCACCTTGCACCGAGCCGCGCGAGAAGCCTGGCGCTGACCAAGCTGGACGAAGCACTGCTCTGGGCGAACGTGGGCATTGCGGAAGCCGGACTCCAGCAGGGCTATACGGTTGCGCCGCGGAATAAGGGCTTTAACTTTGACGATGCTCTGACGACAAATGTGGATGGGCAGCAGGTGCGGGCAGTACGGGCCAGGGATATTACGTTTGATGGGATGAAGATCACCCCGGACAGCGTGGAGAACCACAGTGCTCTGAAATCCGGGCTGGACACCATTGATCACCAGAAGCTGACCGATATTGTTGAAGCTGCTGCACAGAAAGAAGCGGCCATGGGCAAGGACGGCGCGCCCCACCATCTGGCCGAACTGGAACTACTGGCGAGGGCTCAGAAGGACTGGTACTACGCCATGATGAGTTACATTATGGGCGACGACAGCGATGCCGAGGAGGAATCAAAATGAATTCGATCCTGACGAGCGTGAAGAAACTGCTGGGCATTGCCGAGGAGTGCACCGACTTTGATACGGACATCATCATGTACATCAACATGGCGCTGTTTGCACTGGTGCAGATGGGCGTGGGGCCCGGCGAAGGGTACGCCATTTCCGGGAAAGAAAACGAATGGACGGAATTTGTTGCCGACCAGGTGAAGGTGGAAGCTGTGAAGGCTTACGTGGCCGTGAAGGTACGGCTGTTGGGCTTTGACCCGCCCCAGAGCAGCACCACCATGGAAGCGCTGAAGAATACCGCCTCCGAGATGGAATGGCGGCTGAACGTGGAGCATGACAACACATGGGACGGACAGTAGCAGCGCGATGGGTGGAGCACTGGATGGAAACACCGGAGAAAAAGGACTGGTTTGGGCGGGCAACGCAGGATATCTGTAACGGATGCGCCAGACAGGGAACCTGTGAATGCCCGGATGATATCCGATGCTTTTACACCCTGGACAAGCCCTTTTACCGACCCAAAGCCTGAACGAGTGAAACGGAGCAAGACGAGGAACCAAAATGGCATTATCGAACACGGCCACGCCGATCTACTACGGCCGTTTTCGGGAGGCCGTGATGCGTGGCGAAATACCCGTATGCCGGGAAATTGCCATGGAGATGGAGCGGATCGACGACCTGATCGCCAACCCGGGCATCTACTATGACGATAAGGCGGTGAACGGCTTTATCTCTTTTTGCGAGGATGAGCTGACCCTGACCGACGGCACCGACGTGAAGCTGCTGGACAGTTTCAAGTTATGGGCCGAAGAGATCTTTGGATGGTACTACTTTGTAGAACGAAGCGTCTTTGTGCCGAACGAGCGCGGAGGCGGCGGACACTACGAGACCCGGCGGCTGAAAAAGCGGCTGGTGACAAAGCAGTACCTCATCATTACCCGATCAGCTGCGAAGACCATGTATCTGGAGTTTTTGCAGGCGTACTTTCTGACGGCATACACCACCACGACCCAGCAGCTGACCACCGCCCCGACCATGAAGCAGGCCGAGGAGGTGCTGGCACCCTTCCGCACCGCATTGGCGCGGGCAAAGGGGCCGGTGTTCCAGTTTATGACGGAGGGCAGCCTGCAAAACACCACCGGCTCCAAGGCAGACCGGGTGAAGATGGCTTCCACCAAGAAGGGCATCGAGAACTTTTTGACCAACAGCCTGCTGGAAGTGCGCCCGATGACCATTGAGAAGCTGCAAGGACGGCGTGACACTGTGGCGACCGTGGACGAGTGGCTCTCCTGCGACATCCGGGAAGACCCCATTGGTGCCATTGAACAGGGCGCAGCCAAGAACGAGAATTACCTCATCGTGGCGGCTTCCTCCGAGGGCACGGTGCGCAACGGCTGCGGCGACGACATCAAAATGGAGTTGATGTGCATCCTGAAAGGGGAGTACGTCAACCCCCATGTGTCCATCTGGTACTACAAGCTGGACTCCATTGAGGAAGTGGGCCAGCCGGAGATGTGGCTGAAGGCCAACCCGAACCTGGGCAAGACCGTGAGCTACGAGACCTACCAGCTGGACGTGGAGCGTGCGGAGAAATCCCCCAGCGCCCGGAACGATATTCTGGCCAAGCGCTTCAACCTGCCCATGGAGGGCTACACCTATTTCTTCCCTTACGAAGAGACCCTGTGCCACAGGAAGAGAAGCTTCTGGCAGATGCCTTGTGCCATGGGCGCGGACCTTTCCATGGGCGACGACTTCTGCGCCTTTACCTTCCTGTTTCCGCTGTCCAACGGATATTTTGGGGTCAAGACGCGGGACTACATCACATCCTACACCCTCAGCCAGCTTCCGGCTTCGAGACGGCAGCAGTATGAGGAGTTTATGCGGGAAGGGACCCTGTTCGTGTTTGACGGCACTGTCCTGGACATGATGCAGGTGTACGATGACCTGGACAACTTTATTATGGAGAACGAGTACGACGTGCGGGCGTTTGGCTACGACCCCTACAACGCACAGGAGTTCGTGAAGCGCTGGGGCGATGAAAACAGCACCTTTGGCGTTGTGAAAGTGATTCAGGGCGCAAAGACCGAAAGCGTGCCGCTGGGTGAGCTGAAAAAGCTGAGCGAACAGCGGAAGCTGCTGTTTGACGAACAGCTGATGCAATTCGCCATGGGCAACTGCATTACGCTGGTGGACACCAATGGCAACCGGAAGCTCTACAAGCAGCGGCAGGATCAGAAGATCGATGCCGTGGCTGCCATGATGGACGCTTATGTGGCATGGAAACAGAACCGGGATGCGTTTGAGTGATCAGGTCGAAGTCTTTTTTCGATTTTGTCGATCATATGGGTCTACGATCGTATATTCGTTTCCAATATCGATCCCAAGGGCATTAGCTTCCTCCCGTTTGGCTGCTGATGCTCTTTGATTTTCAGGGAGCCTGCGTTTGTTGAGATTGTAATGAACTAATCGCTGGGCGGCCTCTTCGGAATCAATCGGAATCAACTCCAACGATGTGCCTTCAGTTACTGTCTCACAGGAAGCCCCGGCTGGGAGTTCATCAGAAGAATCAGCTCCTTGAACAGGACCGGATAAGAGTTCGTTTTTATTGTCCAACCACCACAGAATCCCTTTTCCAGCAAGCCATCCGGCAAAAAGTGCCGCGGCAGTAGCTTTAGGATGTCTTTTGAAGAAAGATTTTCTAGGTTCATCATTTTCATCGAAATAATCAAGACCGAGCTCAAGTCCGTCCATATTACATTTTGGGCACTTTATGGATGAAATTTTCTTTTTCGGAACCGAAATTTCATGTCCGCAGTTGGGGCAAATAACTGTATCCATAAGAACTCCTCTTTGTCGAAAATGTTCGATAAGGAGAGTATAACACAGCCGATAAGTGTTGTAAATCGCAGGAAGGAGCGAAAATGAACGATTATTGGAACTATCTGACGCATGGCGAGCTGGGTAAGGAGCGGAAAGGGCATAAGTATTACGCCCGAGTTCGCACGGGAACCAATAAGCTTGGATTTCCGCAGTACCGCTATTTTTACGATGCGCGGGAATATGGCGCGTATATGACCCGGCAGAATACGGCACTTCAGTTTGTTAAAAACAATAGGCAGGGAACCGTAGGACACCCGATCGAGCGGGAAGACCGGAGTAAAGACGACGGCAAGCATACCACCTATGTAACCGGCTATGGCCCTATGACAAGTATGAAATACGCGCAGGCCGACATCAAAAAGTCCAAGGAAACTGGCATTGACACTCTGCGAATCCACGATAAGACCCAAGTAGAGTACAACAAAGTCGATAAGCGGAAAGGGAAAAAGACCAGCTATTATACAGGCTCGTCTGCATCTGCAACTAAGAAGCGCATTCACGACAATAAAACCGTTCGCAAAGCAAAGCGGAATCTGAAAAATGCGGCAAAGAAAGGCAAAGCAAAAGTGGCGTCCTTGCTTCGCGAAGCCGCCAACAAAATCGACTCCTGACAGGAGGTGAATAGAAGAGTGCAGGTATACAAGGACGAGCTATACCACTGGGGCATCAAGGGCATGAAGTGGGGCGTGCGGCGGTACCAGAACAAGGATGGTACCCTTACGGCCGCAGGCAGGAAACACTATGCCGGGGACGGGAACGCCGGTGAGGATGCGCAGGAGCCCAAGACAGAGTATGCACCCAAGCGAACCGGGAAAAATGCGGAGGATTACTCCGACGAGGAGCTGCGGGCACGGATCAACCGGCTGCAAATGGAAAAGCAGTACCGGGATCTTCAGGGGCAGACCAACATCCGGGCGGACGACCCAAACAAGGAACTGAAAGCCGAGAAAGAACGGCTCCAGCTCCAGAAGGACGTAAAGCAGCTGCGGAAGGACGTATACAGCGGGCAGAGCTTTGTGAAGACCGTAATGACGAATGCTTCCCAGCAGTTTTTGACCAAGGCCGCTTCCGGTGCTATGAGCTACGCAGCAAAACAGTTCATCACGAAGGAACTCAAGAACCCTGAACTGGCGAACGCCATTGTGAGCGGAAGCGCCGGCGGAAACCAGCAGAAGAAAGACGACGACAAGAAAGACAGTTAAGGTCTGGAGGAAATCAAAATGGCATCACAAACCTTTGGCTCCAGACTGAGACACGCCTGGAATGCGTTTTTGAACCGGGATCCCCCCGGAAGAAGCGGCGAAGGATACAGCTACCGGCCTGACCGGGTAAGGCTGAACCGAAGCAATGACCGGACGATCATGACGGCCATCAACACCCGCATTGCAATGGACGCTGCGGCAATTACCATCAATCATGTAAGGCTCGATGAAAACGGACGCTACGACGAAACCGTTGATTCGGGCCTTAATTCTTGCCTGAACCTTTCCGGCAACAAGGACCAGACGGGCCGGGCACTGCGATATGACATGTTCCTTTCCATGCTGGACGAGGGATGCATTGCGCTGGTGCCAATTGACGTGGACTACGACGGGACGACCGGTAAGACCCGGATCGAATCTATGCGGGTGGGAAGGGTGCTGGAATGGTACCCGGACGACGTGCGGCTGGAAGTGTACAACGACCGGACCGGACGGAAAGAGGAGATCACCCTGCCGAAGACACAGGTGGCCCTGGTGGAGAACCCGTTCTATGCCGTGATGAACGAGCCCAACGGCACGGTGCAGCGCCTGATCCGGAAACTGAACCTGATGGACGTGATCGACGAGCAGGTGGGCAGCGGCAAGCTCGACCTGATCATCCAGCTGCCCTACGTTGTGAAGGGCGAGACACGGAAGAAACAGGCCGAAGAACGGCGGGCACAGATCGAACAGCAGCTCGCCGGTTCCAAATACGGCATTGCCTACACCGATGGCACGGAGCATATCACGCAGCTGAACCGCAGCCTCGAAAACAACCTTCTGAAGACCGTGGAATACCTGACCAACATGGCATACAGCCAGTTGGGTATCACCCCGGAGATCATGAACGGTACGGCTTCCGATGCTGTGATGACCAACTACGAGAACCGCACCATCGAACCCATTGTGGCGGCTGCCGTGGACGAGATCCGGCGGAAGTTCCTGACCGAGGACGACCGGGCGAACCGGGAATCCGTGATGTACTTCCGTGACCCGTTCAAGCTGACCCCTGTTTCCGCCGTTGCCGAAATGGCCGACAAGTTTACCCGCAACGAGATCATGACCTCCAACGAGTTCCGGCAGGCCATTGGCATGAAACCCAGCAAGGACCCCAAGGCAGATGAACTGCGGAATGCAAACATCAGCCAGAGCAGTGAGGAAATTGCGGCGCAGAACAAAACGATCACGGCAGGGCGGGATGCCGTAGAGAGGAGTATTGCAAATCAAAATGGTTAATTTTGACTACGATTGCAGCGGCTGGGCGACGAAAGCGAACGTCCGGTGCTATGACGGGCTGGTGATCGCGCAGGATGCCTTTAAGGAGTGCAGCGGCAAGGTTGTGCCCATGGTGTACAACCACGACCACTCCAACGTGGACAACGTGATCGGCCACTGCCTGCTGGAGAACCGGCCCGGCGGCGTGTACTGCTATGCCAAATTCAACGACACCGACACCGGCAAGACCGCAAGACAGTGCGTGGAGAGCGGCGACCTGAGCGCCTTTTCCATTTTTGCCAACGGCCTGAAGAAGGTGGGCAGCACCGTGAAGCACGGCTTTATCCGGGAAGTGAGCCTGGTGCTGGCCGGATGCAACCCGGGTGCCCTGATCGACGAGGTGGTAAAGCACAGCGCCGATGAGGACTACGAGGGCGGCGAGGCCTTTATTTATAACGAGGACGGCCTGAGCCTGACCCACGGCATGGACCCCGAGGGCAACCCGCTGGAAGACCTTACACACAGTGCGGACAGCGGCGATGCCGTGACCGACGATGAAGCAACACAGGAGGAAGCCAAAATGGCGGACGAAAAGAACGAAGGCAAGACGCTCAAACAGGTCTACAACAGCATGACCGATGAGCAGAAAGAGTGCTGCCACGCTCTGGTGGGCCTGGCCCTGGAAGAGCAGGAAGGCGGCGACAACGATGACGGTGAGGAGGACGATACCGTGAAGCAGAATGTTTTCGACAAGGATACCAACGCAACTGTGCTGAAGCACAGCATCGAAGAGATCAACAACGTGGTCAAGACCGCAAAGAGCCACGGCACCATGAAGGCTGCCTTTGAGGATGCCGGCATGGACAGTGACGAGCTGGCCCACAGCATCGACAACATCGACTGGCTGTTCCCTGAGGATCACCTGCTGGACACCACGCCCCGCATCATCGACAAGCCCGACGACTGGGTTAGCGTGGTCATGGGCGCTGTGCACCACATCCCCTTCAGCCGGTTCAAGAGCATGTTTGCTGACCTGACCGAGGAGGATGCCCGCGCCAAGGGTTACTTCAAGGGCAACTTCAAGAAGGAAGAGGTCTTTGGCCTGCTGCGCCGCTCCACCAACCCCACCACCGTGTACAAGAAGCAGAAGCTGGACCGCGACGACGTGATCGACATTACCAGCTTTGACGTTGTGGCATGGCTGAAGCAGGAGATGCGCCTGAAGCTGAACCGTGAGCTGGCTCTGGCTTACCTGCTGGGCGACGGCCGTCTGGCTGCTTCTGAGGACAAGATCGATGAGAACTGCATCCGCCCTGTGTTCAACGACAGCGACCTGTTTACCATCAAGGTCCAGTGCAAGACCACCGGCCTGACCACCGTGGAGGACAAGTACAAGGCCCTGATCAAGCAGATCCTGCGCAGCCGCAAGGAGTACCGCGGCTCCGGCACCCCCACCCTGTTCACCACCGAGGACGCTCTGACCGAGATGCTCCTGCTGGAGGACGGCATCGGCCACCCGCTGTATGCTGACGAGGCTGCTCTGGCCCGCAAGCTGCGTGTGAAGAACATTGTGACCATCCCCGAGATGGAGGGCCGCAAGGGTGCCAAGGGCGGTGACCTGGTCTGCCTGATCGTGAACCTGGCCGACTACACCGTTGGCGCAGACAAGGGCGGCGCTGTTTCCATGTTCGACGACTTCGACATCGACTTCAACGCCCAGAAGTACCTGATCGAGACCCGCTGCTCCGGTGCTCTGACCACCCCGTTCAGCGCCATGGCTGTTGAGTGGGCTGCTTAAAGAGAAAGGATAGAACTATGCTGAACACCATCTACGAGACCGGTTATGACCTGCACGTGGCAAACTACGTTGCCTACCTGCACACCGACAAGAAGCTGTACGAGGACGAGGCCCACAAGGTTCAGGCCAAGAAGGCTGACGTGGAGAAGGCCTTTAAGCTGGGCCGTCTGATCGTGATGGCTGCCGACAAGACCTACCTGCCTGTGGCCCTGATGGCTGCCGGTGTGGTTGTGACCGACGGCACCACCCCCACCACCTGCACCATGGCTGCGGACGAGGCCTGATCTTTTCAGGTTCCAAGGTTAGCCATAACAAATCAAAATGGAGTGAGAAGAGATGAGATACTGCGGGAAGCTGGGATTTGCAGATGAGGTGGAGGAGACCGCCCCCAGCGTATTTACCGAGAAGATGACGGAACGCACCTATTATGGGGACGTGCTGGAGTTTGGACGGCAGATGCAGATGGGGGACAAGGTGAACCCCGACATCACGGTTGGAAACCAGTTGAGCATTCTGGCTGACCCGTTTGCGAACGACCATCTCTACGATCTCCGGTATGCGGTGTTCATGGGACAGAAATGGCAGGTGACCGGCGTGAAGGTACAATACCCGCGCCTGATCCTGACTTTGGGAGGGCTCTGGAATGGAAGCACGGCTGAAGGTTGACATGCTCCTGCGCGAAGTGCTGAAGGAGAACGGAAAGTCGATCCACCTCTATTTTCAGCCGAAAGCGGGATTCCAGCTCCAGTATCCCTGCATCGTGTACAGCGAAACCAAGATCCGGAACAACCATGCAAACAACAGGGTGTACATCCAGCATCCGTTCTACACGGTGACCGTGATGGACAAAGACCCTGACAGCAAGATCAAAGCGGCCGTAAGTGTGTTGCCAAAATGCACCTACGACCGCTCTTTTGTTTCGGACGGATTATACCACACCGTTTTTACGATCTACATCTAAGGAGGAACTATATGTCCAGACTGATTTGGGACGCGGTAGGCGAAAAGTTTTACGAGATGGGCACTAAGATGGGTGTCCTGTATCCCATGAACAACACCGGCGCTTACGACAAGGGCGTGGCCTGGAATGGCCTGACCGCCGTGACCGAGAGCCCCTCCGGCGCTGAGGAGACCAAGCTCTACGCCGACGACATCAAGTATGCTTCTCTGCGCTCTGCCGAGGAGTACGGCTACACCATCGAAGCCTACACCTACCCCACCGAGTGGGAGCCCTGCGACGGTTCCGCACAGGTTGCAACGGGTGTTTCCATCGGCCAGCAGAAGCGCCAGGGCTTTGGTTTCAGCTGGGTGACCACCGTGGGCAACGACGTTGACGACGAGGTGGGCCAGAAGATCCACATTGCGTGGAACAGCACCGCTTCCCCCAGTGAGAAGAGCTACGCCACCATCAACGACAACCCTGATGCCATCACCTTCAGCTGGGAGTGCACCACCTCCCCCGTGAGCGTGACCGGCCACCGCCCCACCAGCCACATGGAGATCGACTGCTCCAAGCTGAAGCCTGCCACCGTGAAGGCCATTCAGGACAAGCTCTGGGGTACCGAGAACGCCGAGGCGACCCTGCCTTCCCCCGACGAGCTGATCAAGCTGATCACCGACAGCGAGGGCCAGGTGTAAGAAGCCAGGCATCAATGAACACGATAAAGGAGAAGAAAAATGCTGAAAAAGACGATGACCACCGTGGACTTTGGCGGTACTGAGCGGACGGAAGACTACTACTTCAATCTGACCCGTGCCGAGATCATGGAGATGGAGCTGACCACCGAGGGTGGCCTTGTGCAGATGATCAACCGCATCACTGCCGCCCAGAGCCAGCTGGAGCTTGCCAAGCTGTTCAAGCAGATCATCTGCAAGAGCTACGGTGTGCTGAGCCCGGACGGCCGGAAGTTCATCAAGAACGATGCGGTGCTGGCGGACTTTATGTCCACCCAGGCCTACAGCGATCTGTACTACAAGCTGGCCTCCAATGGCGAGGCCGCGGCCGCATTCTTTGAGGGCATCCTGCCGGAGGACATGAAGGAGGAGACCAAGAAGGCCGCCCCTGCGAATGCACAGCCCGGCCTGAAGGTGCTGGAAGCCCCCGTGAAGGGCACTGAGGAGCAGTAACATGCCCCTCTTACCGCTCCGTCCGCCAAAGGGCGGCGCGTCGCGGAGCTCCCCAAAGGGGCGAGCTCTGTTTAGAAGAACATTCAAAATGGAGCGTGCTCTGAGAAGGGCACCTCAATGAACACATACCAGGGAGAGAAAGCAAATGATGACGCTTACGATACCGGGACAACAACGGTGGAACGAAAAGACAGAGGAATTTGTCTACACGCCTGCCGTGATCCTGAAGCTGGAACATTCACTGCTCTCCCTGGCTCATTGGGAAAGCAACTGGAACATCCCGTTCCTGAGCAATCTGGACAAGCTGACCGTGGAGCAGTGGCTGGACTACATCCGCTGCATGACGGTGACCAAGGGGGTAGACCCCGAAGTGTACGCCAGACTGACCCGGGAACAGTACCGTTCCATTAACGAATATATGGAAGCTCCCATGACCGCAACATGGTTCAGCGGGGAGCCGAGACCAAACGAACGAAAGACCGCAGGAAAGCCCCGGCCAAAGCGCCCGCCCCGGAAAAGCAGGACCGAGACCACGGCCGAGGTGCTGTACTGCCAGATGTTCAGCTTTGGCATTCCGAAAGAGTGCGAGAAGTGGCATCTGAACCGATTATTGACCCTGATCCGGGTCTGCCAGGAGAGCCGGGCACCGGCGAAGAAGATGAGCAAGGGCGACCGGATGGCCCAGCAGCGGATGCTGAACGAGCAGAGAAAGGCCCGGCTGAAGACGAGAGGGTAAGATGCCGAAGGTGATCGTATTTCGCCAGAAGGGCGACTGGAAGAAGAGCCGGAGATTTTTGAAGCGATGCTCGAACCTGAACCTGGATGAGCTGCTTGACCGATACGGACAGGAGGGCGTGGAGGCCCTTGCGAAGGCGACCCCGAAGGACACGGGAAAGACGGCGGCAAGCTGGAGCTACACGGTGACAAAGGGAAAAGAGACCATCACCATTACATGGAGAAACTCCAACATCGTGGACGGCGTGCCCATTGCGGTGATCCTGCAATACGGACACGGCACACGGAACGGAGGATACGTAGAGGGCGTGGATTATATCAACCCTGCGATGCGGCCGATTTTTGAGCGGATCGCAGCACGGGCATGGGGCGAGGTGAGGACAGAATGAGCCAGGAAGTAGACAGCCGCGTTGTTGAAATGCGGTTTGACAACGCAAATTTTGAGAAAAATACCAAACAGACCATCTCGACCATTGACCGGCTGATGGAGAAGCTCCAGTTCAAGGGAGCGGAAAAGGGCTTTGAAAAGCTGGACGCAGCCGCGAAGGACGTGGACTTTGCCACCATGCAGACGAGTCTTGACCGGCTGGAATCCAAGTTCTCGAGCCTGAACATCGTGGCCACCACGGCACTGGTGAACATCACCAACAAATTTGTGGACGCGGGCGAGAAACTGGTCAAGAGCCTGTCCATCGATCAGGTGGCCAGCGGCTGGGACAAGTACACCGAAAAGACCTCCAACGTTCAGACCATCATGAACGCCACGGGCAAGAGCATCGATCAGGTGAACGGTTACCTGAACAAGCTGATGTGGTACTCCGACGAGACCAGCTACAGCTTCAGCGAGATGACCAGCGCCCTTTCTCAGATGACGGCTGCGGGCGGCAACATCGACAAGATGATCCCCATGATCATGGGCATTGCCAACGCCACCGCAGACGCGGGCAAAACGGGCTTTGCGTTCCAGAGCACCATCCGGAACCTGACCCAGAGCTACAGCGCCGGACATTTGCAGCTTCAGGACTGGAAGAGCCTGAACCTGATGGGCACGGCCACCAAGGCCCTGAAGCAGGAGCTCATTGACACAGCAGTGGAGCTGGGTGTCATCAAAGAAGGCGAAGTGACCATCGCCAGCTTTGAGTCGAGCCTGCAGAAGAAGTGGGCCAACACTGAGGTCATGGAAAAGACCTTCGCAAAGTATGCTTCCATGATGGAAGCGGCCTACGAGATGACCCAGAAGAACAAGGGCATGACCAGCTCCGAGGCCCTTGAGAAGCTGAGCGGTCAATACGGCGAGCTGGCAGAGCGTGCGGCGCTGGCGGCCCAGCAGGCAACCAGTTTTGGGCAGGCCATCGACTCAACGAAAGACGCTGTCAGTTCAAAATGGATGGGCGTGTTCGAGACGATCTTTGGCAACAAGGAAGAGGCCACCGACACATGGACGGAGCTGGCGAACCGGCTGTACGACATTTTTGTGCCGTCCATTGATGCGCTGAACGAACGGCTGAAAGACGGACTGAACAGCGGATGGGCACAGCTTCAGGGCAGACTGGGGGATCAGGCGGATGCCTACAGCTACACCCTCCAGCAGGTGGCCCTTGCAAGCGGCGCTGTGACCGAGGACCAGATCACCGAAGCGGGCAGTTTTACCAAGGCATTGCAGCAGAACGGCGTGAGTGCCCAGCTGCTGAAGGCAAGCCTTGACGAGGCACAGGCAAGCGCCGAAAAGCTGCTGACCCTGAGCGACAAGGAGATGGCCGCAAAGGGCTATGACCGGGAGACCATCCAGCGGGATGCAGAAGCCTTTGCGAAGCTGAACGCTGAGATTCAAAATGGAACCCTGGACCTGGACGAGTACGCCCAGAAGATCGGCGAGCTTTCCGGCAGAGAGCATCTGGTGCAGAGCTTCTGGAATATCATGGATGCCATTGGCAAAGTGGTGGCCCCTGTGAAGGAGGCGTTCAGTGAGATCTTTCCGCCCGCAGACGGGGAGCGCATTTACAGCTTTGCCGAACGGCTCGACCTGATGACCCAGAAGCTCATCATCACCGACCAGACCGCAGAGAAGATCAAGATGACCTTCAAGGGCCTGTTCACGGTGCTGAAAGGCGTTACCACGATCCTGAGCAAGATCGGCGCGGTGGCAAAGGAAGCATTTTCGCTGCTGGCGAACGCTGCGAAGCCTGTGGCACAGGTGATGCTGAGCGTGGGAGCCGGGCTGGGGGATTTCCTTGAGACGATCTATGAAGTTGCCACCGGAAGCGGCACCCTGCGGGAGAAGCTGGGCGGCATCAAGACGGCACTGACGAAGCTCCTGAGCCCCGTGGATGCACTGGGCAGCATGCTGAAAAACACGAAGATCGCACAGTACATCGACACCTTCCTGGAAAAGGGAGAGAAGAGCACCGGCTTACTGGGCACCTTGTACTCCGTGGGCAGGCGGGCCTTTGACGGACTGAGCGCCGTGATCCGGACCGCAGCAAGCGGAGGCATTGGCATCCTGGGCACGTTGGGCATGGCGATCTCGACCCTGCTCTCCAAACTGGGCGGCCTTGGTGAGAAGGCGGTGCAGGTGCTGGGGCTGACAAAGCCGAATCTGGAGGACTTCCAGCAGAACCTCATCGACATGCCGAAGAACCTGAGCAAATCCATGAGCGAGTTTGCTTCCACCTTCCAGCGCAGCATGAACAAGATCAACGGCTCGGTGGGGGATGCCTTTGCCCCGGTGAAACAGTTCTTTACTGCGGTGAAAGAGGGCTTTGATGCCATCAGCGGGACGGACGTTTACCGTTTTATGAGCCTGATCGATGTGGGATTGCTGGCGTTCAGCATCGGGCAGATGGCAAAAGCCACCAAGAGCCTGAAAGAAATGCTGGAGACCCCGCTGACCGGAATGCTCAACTCCATCTCCGGCACCTTTAAGCAGCTGACCCGTGCCATCAAGACCTGGCAGAAAAACGAGAGCACCAAGACCCTGACCGGCATGGCCACCGCGATCCTGATCCTGGCCGGGGCCATGTACGTGATGAGCCGGATCAACCCCGACCAGTTCACGGAGATCGCCAGTACGGTCTTTGGTTTCGTGACCCTGCTGACGATCTCGGCAAAGCTGTTGGAGCCGACCACCAAGCGGTTCACGAAAGCATTTGACAGCCTGAAAGCCAGCGCCCTGAACGCGGCGACCCTGTGGGGCACTGCTGCGGCGCTGATCGGACTGGGCATTGCCATTGGCTCCATTACCAAGGGGCTTTCCAGGATCATGGAGGTCATGCAGAAAGGCCACATTGCAGCAAATGTCTCAGCGCTGGTCGTTGTGACCGCGTCCATCGTTGCCATGATGCTGGCGATGCGTCAGCTCTCTCTGGCGCTGGTGGTGGGCGAGAAGGCCATGAACCACAAAGTGATCCTTTCAACGGCAGTAGAGCTGGTGGCGCTGAGCGGTGCCATCAAGGTGCTCTCCACCGCCCTGAAGCCCCTGAGCGAGATCAAGTTCACCAGCCTGGTAAAAGCCGGCATGGCGGTGGTTTCGCTGGGCGGGCTGCTGACCACCATGGCCACGGCTCTGGCTGTGGTAAACAAGGTGATCGGCCCGACCGGATTTCAAAATGGAGCCGCGATCGCAGCCATGGCCAGCGGCATCTGGATCGCAGCACAGGCAGTGAGCAGTCTGGCAAACATTCAGCTTGTCCGGCTGGACGCGGCTATGACCAGCATCAAGACCCTGATGCTCCTGATGACCACCATGTCGGCCTTTTCGTCCAAGACGAAGTTCGGCTCCGGTGCGGCTATCCTGGTGATGTCTACCTCCCTCGTTGTACTGGCAGGAGCTGTGGGGCTGTTTGCCGTGATGGGAGATGCGGCCATCGATGGGCTGGTCAAGGTTGCGGCTGGATTGACCGCTCTGACGATCGCATCCAGCATGTCCACCGGTGGCGTGAGTTCTGGCGCAGGAATCTTGCTGACGGCAAGTGCACTGTATGTGCTGGCTGCGGCGGTGGAGAAATTTGCGGCATTGGGCTGGGTCGATCTAGCCAAGGGTGCAATTGCCGCTCTTTCCGGTCTCGGAGGGCTAACAACGGCACTGATCGTATTCACAAAATTCGGCGTTGCTTCCGCACTGGATGGTCTGGGCTCCGCTATGCTCAAGATGAGCGCGGCGCTGCTGATCCTGGCCCCTGCCATTAAACTGCTGGGCGATGCTGACCCGAAAACTGTCGGGCAGGCGTTACAGGTATTTCTGGACGGAATGCTCATCACCATGCTGGGTGGTGCTCTTCTGACAGCAATGCCTCAGCTGGCGGTTGGATTGGAACTGCTGGCAAAAGCATTCTGGAACTTCGCAAAGTCGCTGGGCGTGATCGCGCTGGCGACTGCGGCGATGGGTGTTCTTTCCATGTTTGCAGGACCGATCTGTCAAGCCATCATCAACGCTGCACCGGACATTCAGGAAGCACTGACCACCGTGGTGACGATGCTCTGCGAGGTGATCAAGAGCAGTGCCGGGCCGATTGTTGAGGCATTTGACGCACTTGTCCGTGCCGTGATCCCGGAGTGCTGGCAGCTGGCGAAAGACGGTTTGAGTTTCCTTGGTGTTCCGGAAACATGGAGCGAACTGTTCAGCGGCATCGGAAATGCCATGAAGGACGCAGCACTGGGCATCTTTGACTGGTTCGGCGAGATCTTTGACGACGACCGACCGGTTGGCATGGCGATCAACGGCATCAAATCGCTTGGCGGAAAGATCGTTGAAGCGTTCAAATCGTTCTTTGGTATTGCTTCGCCTTCCAAGGTGATGGCTGAGAACGGCGAATATGTCATGCTGGGCGTTGTGGAGGGCCTGCAAAACCAGAGCATTCTGGCGCGGGCAAAAGCGGCCATGCACAGCGCTGCCGCCGCCATCCGGAACGTCTTTACCACCTTCTGGGGCATCCATTCGCCCAGTGACGTTGCGGCCAGCGATGCGGAGAACATCCTTGAGGGCGCGATCCTGGGCATTGGCGACAAGACGAAACAGGATGAACTGCGGAACAGTTCTTACAATGCGGCTCTTGCGCTTAAAGAGGGCATGGCAAAGGCTTTGGACGAGGCCACCGCTCTTGTGCAGACAAAGATGACCGGACTCTATGCGGCCTATAAGGGCGAGACGCTCCATCTGGGCAACCCCGTTTATCAACATGGACTGAAGGGCGCGCAGAATGCAGCAAAGCAGGCGGCGCAGGATAATGTGTTGATCCCCTCCAACGGCGGCATCAAGAAGCCCGGCAACAAGACCCCCTCCACCGTGGAGGAGATCAAGAATGCTGTGGACAGCACATGGGGCAAGATGAACCCCTTTGGCGCGCTGACCGACTACTACCAGAACGCCGTGGATGATGCACTGGACGGAGCGGGCGGCGGCACCACCAAGTCCAAAGCCTCCAAGGCCGGCAAGTCACTGGCAGACACACTGGCAAGTGCATTCTCCGACAAGCTGAAGGCCAACAAGACCGAGATGTCCAACGCCACCGGCGAATACGCGCTGTGGGAAGTGACGGGCGGTGACACGGCCACGGTGGAAGAGCTCATCACCAAAAAGACCGAGAGCCTGACGAAGGAGATCGAGCTCCAGACCAAACGGGTGGCCATTGCGAAAGAGCAGTACGACACTCTGCTGGCCAAGGTGGGCGCAAACAACAGCAAGACCAAGGACGCATACGGCACCCTGCTGAGCGAGCAGAAAACACTGGCGGAGCTTCAGAGGAGCAAGCAGGACAGCATCCTGAAGGTCATTCAGGAGCGGTACGAGACCGATGCCAAGACCGCTGAGGACGAATACGAGCTGTGGAGCGCCCTGTACGAGGACAGCGCCGAGGTGACCGAGAAGTCCAACAAGAAGATCGACTACATCAACCGGAAGATCAAGAACCAGGCGGAGATCCTGCTGGCCACCGAGAAGGACTACATCGCCATCAAAAATGAGTTCGGCGAGGCAAGCCAGAAGACCCAGGCGGCCTACCAGCAGTATCTGGAAGCGCAGACCGAACAGCAGAAGCTCATCAACGAGCTGAATCAGGCCCAGCTGGATGCCTACGACAGCAAGGTCTCCTACCTGGAAAAGCAGGAGAAGCTGGTGACCAACCGGCAGAACATGCTGGCGAAGCTCTACGGCGACGGCGACCTTGCGGGCCGGGAGGATGCTTACAAGACTGCCGTTGAACAGTACGGAGCCGACAGCGTCCAGGCACGGAAAGCAGCCACCCAGGGCACCATGACCGCCATCATCGGCGTGGGCAGTGCACTGGACAGCATGAGCTACAGCCTGAAGAAGGTAACGAACAAGCAGCTGAAGTACGACGAGGCTGTGAAGAGGTTCGGCAAGAACAGCGAGACCGCACTGGACGCACTGGCAGACCTGCAAAGCGAACAGTACAGCTTTGTGGGCTTTGCGGAAAATCTGGCGGATGCCTTTGAGCTGGACGACTCCGGCAAGCGGATGATGATGCAGCTGGGCTACTCCATCTCGAAGAACTGGCGGCCCATTCAGGAGGGCTTCAACAGCGTCTGGGCACAGGTGCAGAAGAGCGCTCCGGAATTGGCCTCGAAGCTCAGCAGGGTGTTTGGCGTAGCCACCAAGGACGGCGTGACCAACGTTATCACCGACCTTGTGGGCACCATTACCGCCCTTGTGAGCGGTGACTGGGGCGGGGCAGTGACCGGCGGCATTACCACCGTGCTGGACTTTATGGGCAGCGAGTTCGGACAGACGATGATGAATCTGGGAAAGACCATGCTGACCTTCAACAAGCTGGCCCAGGGCGGCGGTACCCTGAAGGTGATGGGACAGGTGGTCAAGGTGACCGGCGTGACCGAGAACCTTGGCAGCATCCTGGGCAATATGAGCGGCCTGTTGGGCTCTGCCACGGGCGGCACGGGACTGCTGGGGCAAGCACTGGGCGGCCTTGGCAGCATTGGCGAGATGATCACCGGCTCCGGCGGTTTACTGGGCGGTCTGGGCGAACTGGGCAGCACTCTGATGAGTGTGCTGGGCTCCATTGGCCCCGAAGGCTGGCTCATTGGCGCGGCCGTTGTTGGCGGCGGACTGCTGATCGCCAACTGGGACAAGGTGAGTGATTTCTTCAGCGGGTTCTTTGACTGGCTGGGAAATGCCTTCTCGCACCTGTGGGACTGGATCAGCAACGGCTTCAAGGGGCTGGTGGACGTGGGCGGAAACCTGATCTCCGGCCTATGGCAGGGCATTACCGGCGCGGCGGGTGCGGTATGGAACGGCATCTGCGACTTCGGCAGCAGCATCGTGAATGGATTCTGCGACTTCTTTGGCATCCATTCCCCCAGCCGCGTGATGGCGGGCATCGGCGAATACCTGAGCCTGGGTTTGGCGCAGGGCATCACCAACGAAACCGACTCCGTGGTGCAGGGCGTACAGGACGTGAGCGACACGGCCCTTTCCACCATGATGGATCTGGCCCAGCGAGTGGGCGACATTGCCAGCGACGACTTCGAGTATGAACCCAGCATCCAGCCCGTAGTGGACATGAGCGACGTTCAAAATGGAGTTGACTGGCTGAATGACACCTTATTCCAGAACGGCACGGTGGCCCTGAATGCAGAGCGCACCGCAGGCCTTGCCGCCAACGTGGTGCGCAGAGCCGAGGTGACCAAGGCCCAGCAGGAAGAGGCCAACAAGGCTGACCCGAAGGCAAACCCCAACGCCGACATCGTTTCGAGCGTGGAGGCACTGGGAGAGCACATCGACAGCATTGCCCGGGCCGTGGCCAACATGAAGGTCCAGATGAACGGCCGGAAACTGGTGGGCGAAATCATCAACGACGTGGACGAGGGGCTGGGGAAGATCAACCGGAGGAACAACCGATGATGGGACGGAGCGCAACTGACCCGGTGCTTTCCTCAAAGATCCCCACATTTGCGGGGCTTATTTTTAAGGTATATGACAATGCAGGGGCTTCCCGGGAATACAGCACGAGAGACTTCAATCTGGTCCCCCTGAACCCCCTGCATGTCAATGCCTTTGAGGAAAAATACGAGACGATGGATTTTCCTTCCTACCACGGCACGCCGGAAAAGGCTCCGCTGGGAAAGAGGGTGTTCCAGAACTCGACCGGGAGCTGGGACTTTTATTACGTGGCGGACGGCGTACCGCATTCCAGCTGGGATGACTACGGGCGGCACGCCATGGACGATGTGCGGGAGCGATGCGGCATCCCCGACAAGACCGAACAGAGCATTCGGCTTTACCCCGACTGGTCGAGCCGGGAAGGTGACTGGACAAGCACCTATTTCCGGCTGATGCGGATCATTCAGGGAAGAGAATGCGAGGTGCGGATGGAGCTGGGCGGAACCGTGCTCTCCACCGCGCAGACGAGAAGCTACAAAGGGCGCTGCTGGATCAGCAACGTCAAGAACGGCAACGACGGACGGGTGACGCTGACCATCTCCTATGACTTCCAGCCGCCTGCCGACATGCTGAGTTAAGGAGGAGCCATGTACCATTCCATCACCATTGGTGACAAGAACACCTGGGATGACTGGAAGATGATCCCGGTCTCCCGGCCTGTGGTGGCTCCCCCGGTGGAGAAGATCCTCTCTGTGGACGTGCCCGGACGAGACGGAACCACCTACCTCTCCAAGAGCCTGACGGGTTACCCGGTGTTCAAGGCCCGGGAAGGGAGCTGGGAGTTTTATCTGGACACGGACGAGTGGCGGGGACAGAACCTTTCGACCCCTGTAGGAACCGGAGCGCTGGAGTATCTTTCCAGAGCGCTGGCAAAGAGCAACTCGATCCCGGCACAGACCAGAGTGCGGCTGGAGGATGACCCGGCGTTCTTTTATCTGGGGCGCGTCTGGGTGAACGGGGGCATCAAGCAGAAGAACGGACACAGCGTTGTGACCTTTGCTTACAGCCTTTACCCGTTCAAATTCCTGTACGACAACATTCAGGAGGACTGGGTGTGGGATACCTTTGGGTTTGAGACCGATCTGGCCGTGCCCTACTGCAGGGATATTCCCCTCAAGGCACTCCAGAACATGACCTTCCGGATGCCGCCCAGCGAAAAACCGAGCCTGCTGCAAGCAAAATGGACCGGGAACGGCCTGTTGGCGATCTCGCTGGCAAAGAGCCAGACCTACCCCTACGAAAAGGCAAAGGAGCTGGGACTTCCGGCAGTGAAGGGTGATCCCTTTTATAGTTCCATACTGGACGAGAGCATGGGAAAGACGGACATCGGCCTGATTGACAACGATCTGCGATACGACGTGTACGAAGTGGGAGTGAGCGCGGCCGGCGCTGGTACGCTCAACCTGTATTACCAGCCAGCGTACTTGTGAGTTGATTTCAAAATGGATGCAGAAAGGAGGGAGGAGCCATCGGATATCGAGTTTATGCGGGAACCATCTCGAAGAAAACGGAGACCTTTAACGGCACGAGCGCTCTGGGCTTCCAGTGGGACACCCGGGAGTGCATCTTTGATTCCCAGGGAGACACGGTAGAGGGAAGCGTTTCCAACCGATTCCTCGAAGACCCGGTGCTGAACCTGGCCAAAAACGAGTTCGGCAGCTTTGAGGCGACCATTCCGTATCAGATCAACACGGCATTCGGCAGCTACAAGAACCCCGTGTACACCACCCTGAAGTACGAGAAAACGTGGCTGGTGGTGGAAGAGGACGGCAAACCGATCTGGCTGGGTTATGTGACCGAGACGGAAAAGCTGTTTGACCTGAGTTACAAGCTGTATGCCGAGGGCGTGCTGGGATATCTCCAGCGATTTGTGCCGAAAGTGAACGGCGGAACCTACTATCTGACCACGGACAATCAGCTGGAGCAGTGGTCGAGCGTGCCCTCCAACAGCATCTTCTACCTTGCAACGCAGGCCCTGAAGGACTACTATCAGGGGCCTTATGGGACCTTTGGCATCGGAAAGGTGAACATCCAGCCCGGGCGCACCATCGACACCTCCAGCAAGGGAACCCTGTTCGAGAGCCAGTGGAGCCTGCTGAACACCTTTTTGCTGGAAGAGTACGACGGATACCTGCGGACACGGATCGTGCGGGCAGACAACGGCACTGCGGTATGGCGGGTATACATCGATTACCTTGTGGACACAGATGCCACCACGACGCAGACCATTGAATATGGCGTGAACCTGCTGGATTTCAGCTATGTGGAGCAGATGTCCAGCGATGTGGTGACCCGTGTGACCGCATACGGCACCCAGACGACTACCAGCGGATGGTGGATCTTCAAAACGACCACCGTGAGCGCGATCTCGGAAACGGTGCGGGACGAGGCGGCAGAAGCAAAGTACGGCATCATCGAGAAGTGCATCCAGATCGACGGCAACACGAACAGCGACAACCTGCGCAAAGAAGCACAGACCGAGCTGAAGGGGTACAAGCAGAACATCGAGCCTGTGATGACCCTGACCGCTTACGACCGGGTGGACAGCGGGGAAAGCAACGACCGACTGGGATTTCTGATCAAGACCCATATCATCTCCAGCCCCCACGAGATCGACAAGTGGCTGGTGTGCACCAAGCTGAAACTGCCGCTGGATGCGCCCAACGAGAAGCAGTTCACTTTTGGTCTGACTCCCGAAAAGCTGACCAAACAGCAGGTACAGAAGCAGGCCATGGACAGCGTGTGGACGATCGCACAGGCGATCATCAGTTTCCTGAACCAGCTGCTGGGCAACCTGAGCAGTTCGTAAAGGCTCAAAATGGAGGAGGTTGAGAATATCAATGGATTTTGATGCGATCATTACGGGCATCCGGAAGGCGATCTATGGCCGGGAAGTCCGTGAATACATCGCCAGCTCAATGGAGTGGACCCGGGACTTTGTGAACCAGAGCATCACCAACATCAAAGAGCTGCTCCGTCAGGCCGAGGCGGCACGGGATGCGGCAAAGGCAAGCCAGGATGCTGCCAAGGTGAGCGAGACCAACGCGAAGGCCAGCGAGAATGCGGCCAGGGCAAGCCAGAACGCTGCGGCATCCTCGGCTTCTGCGGCGGCAGGTTCGGCCAGTGCGGCAAAGGCCAGCGAAACCAACGCCAAAGCCAGTGAGGATGCAGCCAAGACCAGCGAGACCAAGGCGAAGACCTCGGAGACCAATGCCAAGGCAAGTGAGAATGCGGCGAAGACCTCGGAGACCAACGCGAAGACCAGCGAGACCAATGCCAAGAGCAGCGAAGCGAAAGCTGCCACCAGCGCCGCCAACGCAAAAACCAGCGAGACCAATGCGAAAGCCAGCGCTGACAGCATGGGAACCAGCGTGGCCACCTGCACCGCCAAGGCCAAGGAAGCCGAAGCAAGCGCAGGGAAGGCGGCGGCAAGCGAGAAAAATGCCAAGACCAGCGAAGGAAACGCCAAGGCCAGCGAGAACGAAGCTCGTCAACTGGTGGAAGCGGCCAAGAAGGTGGTGAACACCGACAAGACCCTGACCATTGACGGCGCGCCGGCAGACGCAAAGACTGTGGGCGAGAAGTTCAAGAGCATCAAGACGGACTGGAATTCTGTGACGGATAAGCCGGAGACGTTTCCACCGAGTGCGCATAACCATAGCGCGGCCAATATCACTTCCGGGATTCTAGGGCTTGCAAGAGGAGGAACTGGGTGCTCGACAGCCCTGGATGCGTGCAAGACTTTGCTCTGGAGAGACGAGCTATCTGGCGCGCCTAATTGGGATGCTTTCGATACAGGCATTTGGCGGACAACTCCTGAGCACTGGGGGACAAACGGGCCAAGCGGGGTATATCAATACGGCATTGTTATGGTGTGGAACTATGCTGGCAATGTGACGCAAGTATATATTGCTCATTCTACAGGGCAAATGGCGTTTCGTCAGAGATGGACTACTGGTAACGGCTTTACAGATTGGGCACATGTCAACACCAACACCATTACATCCCAAACCAGTGACCCCGGTGCGGGAAGCGGCCTTGCAACCGGCTCTATCCTGCTGGTGTACGCATAAGGAGGCGAGAACATGGCGATTTATACCGGAATCGGCGGAAGTGCCAAATCGGTCTCCAAGATCTACACCGGCGTGGGCGGTACCGCAAGGCAGGTGCACAAGGGCTATATCGGCGTGGACGGCGTAGCCAAGAAGTTCTATGACGGCGGCAATCCCATCAGCTCTTTTGCACTGGGGACTGATTTTGGCATTGCAGACCCGAGCGGCAAGAATACCTACTGGTATAAACTGATCCATAAAGGCGTTCCGGGCGGCGGGTTGTACGACAGCACGGCCAACGGCGCATGGCTCTGGCGAACAAACATTGCGGCATCCACTTCCATCAGTGGCAGTTACATCTACGGCTACGAAGGGTGGGCACTGGACAACTGGTGTGTCAACTACCCGGGCGGAAATATCACACCCAGTGTAGCAAACCGCCTGATGACCGTGCATCTGCCCTATGTGAAACAGGCGGATTACAGTTCGGCCAATGTTTCCTCCGGCTCAAATGGCCTTTCGAGAAAGTGCTTTCTGCTTTCCGCGGTCGAGATGGGCGTTTACACCTGGCAGGGCGTGGATGGCCTGATGGCGCAGGAGGGTGCAAAGCTGGACTACTTCGACTATACGACTGATGCCACCGACAAGCGAAAAGCGGATAACGAATACTGGACACGCTCCAAGCGAACCCACAACGGCAACTATATGTATACGTTTTATGCGGACGGAAGTTTCTCCAGTACAGGCCGCCACAGAGAGGACTCGTACGGTCTGCGCCCCTGCATCGTGCTGCCGCTGAATACGCTGGTGACAACGATTAAGTTCTTCTTTGATAATAACTATATTTTCTGAGCACCCGGAAAGGAGATTTCAAAATGGAAGAGGCAACGATCCGCCCCGGGTACACGATTCCGACCGAAACCGACGGCACCCCGGCAGATTACAGCGCGATCGAGGCTGCGGTGAACGCACACAACCAAAACGCACAGCCCGGGGAAGCTTACTGGGGTATCCGGCTATGCGGGGCGGAGTATGAGGTGTATGAATACGGAGAAGTTCCTCAGCCACCGACTGCTGAAGAGCTGGCCGCCCAGGAAAAGGCCCATAGGGAAGCCCAGCAGCGGCAGGAGGTACTGGACAAGCTGCCGGAGACGCTGGAAGCGCTGAAAAACGAAAACGAAATGCTGAAGCAGTGCTTGCTGGAAATGAGCGAGACTGTCTATGCGTAAAATCACACAAAAAATCGAAAGGTTGGTAATTATGATGGCGATGTTATGGGCACAGGAAATTATGTCTGCTGAGACTATGGAGGAGGCAAAGGCTCTGTATGAGCGCTGCCCCCGCTTGCTGAAGGAGAAGGTCAAGGCGATTCTTATCAAGAGCGGCTTTGAGGAAATCACACAGTAAGGAGGACGCTATGGCTGAAATTATGGATGTCTCCCGCTGGCAGGGGAGCATCGACTGGGACGCGGTGAAGCGCAGCGGCAAAATCGACGGCGTGATGCTGCGGGTGCTGGGCAGCAAGGACGGCAAGCCCTACGTTGACCCGGCCTTCGAGCGCAACTATGCCGCGTGCACGGCGCGGGGCATCCCGGTGGGCGGATATTACTACACCTGTGCGGTCACGCAGCGGCAGACGGAGGAGGAGCTGGCCGCCCTCAAAACAGCTCTCCGGGGCAAAACGTTCCAGCTGCCCCTTGCCATCGATGTGGAGGACCCCCGCCTGCGCTCCCTGGCCCCCGCAAAGCTTTCGGCCCTGGTGGCCGAAGCCGCTGCCCAACTCGAAGCGTGGGGGCTGTATGCAATGGTGTACACCTACACCAATTTCGCGGATACCGCCCTCGACATGGCAGCCCTCGCTGCTTACGATCTGTGGATTGCGGACTATCGCGGCAAGCGCCCCACCCGCCGCCACGGTATGTGGCAGTACAGCTCCAAGGGCAAGGTGGCTGGTGTGAGCGGCGTGGTGGACATGAACCATGTCTACAAGGATTACCCGAGTATCATTGCAAAAGCGGGTCTGACAAGCGTGAAGGGAGCGTGAACCCCACGGAAAGCTTTATCGTGACCCATTTCAACGAGGTGGTCTCCCTGATCATCGCGGCAGCACTGGGATGGGCGGGAAAGGCGTTCTACGCCACCATCCAGGAGCAGAAGGCACTGAAAAAAGCGGTGAAGGCTCTGCTCCACGACAGACTCTATCAGAGCTGCCGGTACTACATCCAGCAAGGGTATGTTGACTCGGAAGGGCTGACCAACGTGGGATTCGTATACGAGGCGTACCACGAACTGAAGGGCAACGGCACCGGCACGAACCTGTACGAGCGGATGAAGGCACTGCCGCTGCGGGAAGACCACACAGCCTGAACAGGAGGATATCAAAATGGAAAAATACACCAACGCAAGCGCCGCGACCTGGGCGAGAACCATCTGCCTGATCGTGGCACTGCTGAACAGTCTGCTGGCTTCGTTCAACAAGAGCCCGCTGCCCATCGACAACGAGCAGCTTCAGCAGCTGGTCAGCACCCTTATCACCGTTGTGGTGGCTATTATCAACTGGTGGAAGAACAACTCCTTCACCAAGGAGGCCATTGAGGCAGACGAACTGTTTGCACGGCTGAGGGCGGAAAACAACGCCAGGAAGTAATCAAAATGGAGCCTGAAGTTGAATTCTTGTTGGGATGATATTCTGGCGGATGACGTAGGGCTCATGGGAGAATACCCTGTAGGCTGCCTGCGGGCGGTTTTTACAGGGTATTTTCTTTTTTTATTTTGCGAGTGAATAGTCCATGGGAGCGATGGTCTGAGGATGAAAGATTCAAAATGTAGTTTTGATGTGTCAATGGAAAATCAACATTTTTTTCGGAAGATGGACGATTGCGACATAGAATTAAATAAACGCGCAGGAACGTAAAATGAGGTTTGATGATTGTGCATCAATTGTACAGAGGCGGAGAGGAACAGGCGATGATGCGATGGATTTTCCGTACAAAAGAATCTGTGCAACACGATTTCTATTTAAGAATCAAGCGCAAATGAACGCACCTATGCTTTATAGTGCATAAATTTTGTCCTCGAAGAACCGTGAAACGTTCTCCGGGGGCTTTTTGTTCTGCTTTAAAGCACTTTGGCACCGTTTGCGGTCAATTTGAAAGTTGCGCCCAGCATATCCGCTGCCTCGCGGCACATCAGCATCCGCTGCAATCTAATTGCTGTAAAATCTATGTGCAAAAGTGGCTTCGCATTTTCATTTCTCTTCCCAGCAAATCGAATTCGTGCTACAATAGAATCGGATAAATCAAAGAGGGGGAACATAACATGAAAATACAATCTGTTGCCATTTTGGGCGCTGGAGCGGTGGGCTCTTACATCATCTGGGGGCTTTCTAAAAAGGATAATATCCGTCTGGGTGTGATCGCGGAAGGCGACCGTGCCCGGCGGCTGAAAGAAAGCGGCTGCGCCATCAATGGAGCAGTTTACCGCCCGGAGGTCTGGACCCCGCAGGAAGCGCAGGGCGTAGACCTGTTGGTCGTTGCACTGAAATATGGCTCACTGCCCGGAGCTCTGGAAAGCATCAAGACCGCTGTCGGCAGCAATACCGTTGTGATGAGTCTGATGAACGGTGTGGACAGCGAAGAGCTGATCGCCGCACAGGTAGGTGCAGAGCATCTGCTGTATTCCTTCATCAAGGTTGCATCACATAAGGAAGCAGACGGTTACCATTTTGACCCGGATGCAACACTGGGCGTGATCTATGGTGAGCTGTCGGCACCGTTTGAGAGTGAACGTGTCCAGGCAGTGCGGGAACTGTTCACGGATTCCGGGGTCAACTTCCGGGTTACGGAGCACATTCAGGAAGAGATGTGGAGCAAGTTCCGGCTGAACGTCTGTAACAATCTGCCGCAGGCGATTCTTGGAGCCGGTGTGGGCTGCTACCGTGACAGCGTCCACATGAAAGCCATCAGCGATGGCTTGCGCCGGGAACTGGAAGCCATTGCAACTGCACGGGGCATTGATCTGCGCATTGCAGATGCCGTCAGCCACGGATGCGCTGTTCCTGCCACGGCCCGTTATTCCACTCTGCAGGATCTGGATGCCGGACGGCATACAGAGATCGATATGTTCTCGGGAGCTCTGATGCGGATGGGAAAGGAGCTTGGGATTCCCACGCCGTATAACGAATACACCTACCACATGATCAAGGCCATGGAAGAGAAAAATGACGGCCTGTTCGATTATGATGGCACGGAGGAACCCACCTGGGCAAAATAAAGCGACTGCCTTGTCAGGATTCGGCGCGTCCTCTCCCAGGTCACCGGAAGCACTTTTTGCTGTATTTTGCTTTTGAAATATGGTATAATTACCGTATTGGTATTGGGAAAAGGAGAGTAAACGAACGTGGAACTGGAACAGGCACGCAAACGCGCGGAAGAGCTGCGCGTGGTCATTGAAAGGAACAACCGTTTATACTATGATCAGGATGCCCCGGAGCTGGAGGATTTTGAATATGACGCTTTGACCCGGGAGCTGAAAGCATTGGAAGCAGAATTCCCGCAGCTGGTCACTGCGTGTTGTACTCGCCGGAAAAATCCACCTCCGCCTGATTGATGCGGGTAATTCGGATTTTTCCTCCGCCCAGAGACTCTCCCCGGACCGTCATCCGGCGGCCGGAGGATCCGGTCATGGCGATATCCACCGTGTTGGGATGGACCTCCGTTTCGATTTCATTGGGAGTGAAGGAAAATTCGATTCCGCGTTCCCTGGCGATAGAAAAGGAGTCGGGAATCCGCTTGTCGTCTGTGGAAAACCCCATAATGCCGCCTAAAAGGGCGCGGTCTGTGCCGTGTCCCCGGTAAGTTTTGGCAAAGGATCCGTACAGAGTGAAGTCTGCCTTCAAAACGGGGCAGCCAAACATCTTTCTGGCCATGAGGGCAATGGAAGCGGCTCCGGCCGTATGGGAGCTGGAAGGGCCGATCATGTTCGGCCCCAGCACATCAAAAACACTGATAAATGTCATAGATAATCTGTTCCTCCAGAATGATTTGCGTTTATTATACCACATTCACTAAGCTCGAAAAGACCTCGCTAAGTGTCTGGGTATGACTCGCACTAACCTCATACTTCGCCTGCGGCTTGTATTCGCTAAGTGCTCATATTATACCACATATTGACTGTCTATTCCAGATTGTTCAGAAAAGCAAAAAAATATCTCTTTTATCTTTATAGAAATTCCCGAAAGCGATAATTCAGACCTGCAATCTGAATACTGTCTCCCTCCTTCACGCTGACTGTTTCGTTGGCCTCCAGCTTATATCCATTCACAGTCGTTCCATTAGTGGAATTCATATCTGTAAAAATATAGACATCCTCCTTCTGATCAATTCTCAAATGAAGTCTGCTGACTGTCGGATAGTCCAAAATAAAGTCGTTCATTTCCCTGTGTTTTCCTATCAAAAAAGGAACGTATGGAATCTCTATATCACCTCTGTCTTTTGACAAGCTCTCCAGAGCTGCGCAGCGTTTTTCTTTTTCTGAAACGCCAGTTAAAAGCTGTGTATTCTTATCTTCCCAGACGGGTTCTTCTGGAGAAGTATCGTCCTCCAGAGCCTGAAATAAAATATTCAGCTCTTCCTGCTCCTTT
>ERZ791741.47-NODE-47-length-88304-cov-8.177815_pt1 | contig 88304 bp, 98 predicted proteins | sample MGYA00510040_ERZ791741 | MGnify/ENA primary metagenome ERZ791741 (study PRJEB30046, sample SAMN00791960) | human gut metagenome | study: EMG produced TPA metagenomics assembly of the A metagenome-wide association study of gut microbiota in type 2... | reverse complement strand
AAACCTTGAATTTCCTATGAAAATGGGATGATTCAAGGTTTTTTTGCGTGTTGGGAAATATAAATTTAAAAATTATTTTTTGATAATTATGGAAATATTTACCGATTGAAAGCAAGTAAGAAGAAATATATAATAATAAATATTATATTCATAATAGATTAGAATTTGAAAATGATTAGTAAATTAATTTGAATGCTATGTAAAGAAGAGTGATATGAAAGCAATAAATATATATACATATTCTAGAATACAAGAAAATATGGCTACTGAGTTTGAAAATATTTTGTCACAAAGGTCAAAAAAGTTAAATGTGAAGGTACAAGAGTTTATTGCGATAAAAACTCTTGTCGATTTATTGCGGAATATGGAGACAGAGATAAAATATTTTGAAAATTTTTTTACTTCTTTTCATTATAAATGATGAATTAATGGGAGCGGAATTAAAGAAGAAAGTTGTGAGAAATGGTCTGAAATTATTGTAACTAATATGTGGTAAAGCCTGTGCTGGTAAGCAGCATCGGTTAAAAATATAGAAATGCTAGACTTTAGCAGAGTAATAAGATAAAATAGAATTAATTATTTTTTGTCAGTACAAAGGTTAAAGGAGTTAGAAAAAATGTATGAAATCATGAGTGCAGATGAAGCCATCCGTCTGATCAGGGATGGAGACTGTATCTGTGTCAATTCATTTGTAGGAATAGAGAACCCGACAGAACTTCATGAAGCAATCTACCGGAGATATCAGAAGATGCAGTCTCCTACACATCTGACGATTGTATCCAGTGTGGGATTCGGTGTCTGGGATGAAGAACATAATGCAGAAGGATATATCAGAGAAGGTGCAGTAGACAAACTGATCTGTGGACATTTTGGAGCCATGATGAGCACAAAGAAACTGGTGCTGGAGGACCGTTTTGAAGCGTATAATCTTCCCCTTGGATGCATTTCTCATGCAATCCGTGCACAGGCCGGAGGTCTGCCGGGAGCCCTTTCGAAAGTCGGACTGGATATATTCGTAGATCCAAGAAGAGAAGGACCTGGTATTAACCGCATATCCATCGATGATTCACTGGTAAAACATGTAGAAGTAGACGGGGACGAATTCCTGTATTACAAGCTTCCGAAGATTACGATCGCACTGATCAAAGGAACAACAGCAGACAGAAAGGGAAATATCACATTCGATGATATGTTTATGTCCGGCGATGCTCTTTCCATCTGTCAGGCGGTAAAGGCAAACAGGGGAAAAGTTATCGTACAGGTAGACCGTCTGGTTGATACACCGTCGCGTCCACGTAACGCCATTATTCCGGGATGTCTTGTAGATGCAATCGTTGTGGCAGAGCCGGAAAAGAGAAACGAAGCGTATACGGCGCTTACGGGAAGCTTTGAGATTCCTTACAAGGACTGGTATACATGGAGTGAAAAGATCGAGAATGTATCGACCAAACCAAAAAAGAACAGTGTGACGGGAAATATCATTGGTAAGAGAGCTGCACAGGAACTTCGGGTGGATGATATCGTGAATATCGGAATCGGTATCCCAGAGATGGTATCCCGATATGCGAGAAAGAGCGGCATGCTGGATATGGTAACCCTTACGGTAGAGTCCGGTGGTATCGGCGGATTTCCGGTATCGGGAGAAGCATTTGGAGCTATGATTGGTGCAGCGTCAGTCTATGATATGGCGAACCAGTTCGACTTATATGATAACGGAGGACTGGACATCTGCTTTATGGGAGCTCTGGAAGTTGACAAATATGGCAACATCAATGCACACAGAGGACCTGGTGCATTTGCCGGAATCGGCGGATTTGCAAATATTACGGCAAAGACACCGACGGTTGTGTTCTGTATGACATTTGATGCCAAAGGTCTGGAGGTTACGCAGAAAAAAGGAGTGGTGACGATTCAGAAAGAAGGAGAAATTGCTAAGTTCGTAGAGAAGGTCAACAGTGTAAGCTTCTCTGCAAAGCGAGCGATAGAAAATGGACAAAAGGTATTGTATGTAACAGAACGCTGCGTGTTCAGACTGACACCAAAAGGCTTAAAACTGATCGAAGTCTACCCAGGAGTAGATATGCAGAAAGATATTCTGGACAGGCTGCCGTTTGAGGTGGAGATTTAAATTGGAATTTATTTAATTCAGGAAGGCACGACGACCCGGACCTGCATAAAAAGTAGGAAGCCGTTCCTGTTCAGGTTCCGTCGGCGGGAAATACTAAAGCGTCAAAATTATGCTAAAAACGGGCTTCCGAAATTTGCAACTCGCCATTCGGCTCAAACAGGCAAATTTCGAAAACCCAACGCATAATTTTGACGCTTAACTATTTCCAACACCTTCTTCACATTCACTGGAACGGCTTTCTACTTTTTATTCCGTGGGTGTCGAATGCCTTACAAATTAAATGGCAAATGCGTAACCGTAGTGGCTTCCACCGGGTTGGACTTCCGGGCATTTCATTTATTAACATCCACAGCCAGTCACGACTTGAAGGAAACAATAATCCTTATCCATTGTTTCCTTCAAGGACTGAGAGGCCGCTTCTCCAGTTAATAAATTAAATCCCAAGAATTACAGAATATCAATATATTCTCCGGCCAAAGCTTTATTCATACTTCTGACTGCACAGAATTTTCCGCACATACTGCAGGTATCACTATGATCATCTTCCGGGCTTCGGCTGTCACGGATGGCTTTGGCTGTTTCAGGGTCTAATGCACAGGCATACTGTGCGTCCCAGTCAAGTTTCTGACGTGCTTCAGCCATTTTATCATCAATATCACGTGCTCCGGGAACACCTTTGGCGATGTCGGCAGCATGGGCAGCAATCTTGGAAGCAATGATCCCCTGTTTTACGTCATCTACATTAGGAAGCGCCAGATGTTCTGCAGGTGTTACATAACATAAGAATGCAGCACCATTCATAGCAGCAACTGCACCACCGATAGCGGATGTGATGTGATCGTAACCTGGAGCAATATCCGTAACAAGAGGGCCAAGTACATAGAACGGAGCACCCATGCAGATACTCTGCTGTACTTTCATGTTGGCAGCAACCTGATCAAGCGGTACATGTCCCGGTCCTTCTACCATTACCTGTACATTGTGGTCCCATGCACGTTTTGTGAGTTCTCCAAGACGCACCAGTTCTTCAATCTGGCATACATCGGTAGCATCGGCCAGACATCCAGGGCGGCATGCATCACCAAGGGAGATAGTAACATCATATTCTTCGCAGATATCAAGAATCTCATCATAGTGTTCGTAGAAAGGATTTTCTTCTCCGGTCATACACATCCATGCAAATACAAGACTTCCGCCACGGCTTACAATATTCATTTTACGTTTGTGTTTTTTTATCTGTTCAATCGTTTTACGTGTAATTCCGCAGTGAAGTGTGACAAAGTCCACACCATCTTCTGCGTGAAGACGGACAACGTCGATGAAGTCCTGCGCAGTCAGAGTTGCAAGATCTCTCTGATAGTGGATGACACTGTCGTATACAGGAACAGTACCGATCATAGCAGGACATTCATGTGTCAGTTTCTGGCGGAATGGCTGTGTGTTACCGTGGCTCGATAAATCCATGATGGCTTCAGCACCAAGATTTACAGCGCTCATAACTTTTTCCATTTCAATATTGTAATCCTTACAGTCGCGGGATACACCAAGGTTTACATTGATCTTGGTACGGAGCATGCTTCCGACACCCTCCGGATCAAGGCTGGTGTGATTCTTGTTGGCACAGATTGCAACCTTGCCTTCTGCAACAAGTTTCATAAGTGCTTCTGTTGTCATGTTTTCTTTTTTTGCTACAATCTCAATTTCAGGAGTGACAATTCCTTTTCTTGCAGCATCCATCTGTGTTGTGTAATTTCTCATGTGTTTGCCTCCGTTAAAAAATTAAATATAAGGTTATAATGCGTCAGCAAAAACACACAGATTTCGATGCAGGGAAACATTTCTCTACACAGATCTGAGGTTCATAAAAAGAACTATGAAATTACTGACGCCTATATCAGATGGGAAAATCTGATACTTGTGTATGCGGTACAAGGTGGTGTCCCCAATGTACCGTTTCTAAACAACTCTTAACGAGTCGTTTTTATCATAGCCATTACGCCGCCTTTATTCAGCGCTGTAATCAGCAGAAATGCAAGAATGCTTCCTGCAATAGTAGAAATCAGAAATGGAACTACATAGACGAAGATCCCGGCAGGAGTGATTCCCATAATATATACTGCAACAGGATAAGCAGCCAGGCCGCCAAGAATTCCTGTGCCGAGTGCCTCTGCAAGACAAGTCAGGCTGAGCTTGTGGCAAATGGAGTATACAAGTCCACAGCAAAGTGCTCCAACCATACTTCCGGGAAAAGCCATCATGCTGCCAAGACCAAGCAGATTTCGTAACAGGCTGGCACAAAATGCAATTCCTACACTGTACCAGGGCCCTAACGTGACTGCTGCCAGGATATTAATAATATGCTGTACAGGTGCACATTTACTGCCTGCAACCGGAAAGCTTAAGAAACTTCCGACGATGGCAAGAGCCGTAAATACACCGGCAAGAGCCAGTCGTCTTGTCCGTGAAGAGTCTGATGATAAAGTTGTGTGTGTCATAAATAAACATTCCTTTCATAAAAAAATACCCTTCATTCATAAAGCGGATGGAGGGTACAAAAAGTAAAAAAGAAGAGATGCGGGGGCATCTCTGTCAAATCAATACATGGTATGAATCCCTCCGTTGGCATTATCCAAATCAGGTAAAGGGTCGAAACGGAATTACGCTTCCTCTCAGCCGGTTTTCTCCAGCTCCCCCCTGTTTATAAAAAACTTTGTTCAATCGTTATTATAGTCTGGCATATTGGAAAATGCAAGAAAATTTTTCTGCTGGTAAGAAGAAGGGGGGATTTCATATGCTGTTTAAAAAGTCTGGAAAAATATAAGGAATCTTCACATCCTACAGATTAAGTAATAAAAGCGGAAGCTGGTGTAAAAAACAGTTTCTGCTTTTTGTGTTCCGGTTATTCTATAGATGTCGGATGATTTGATGTATACATGATATAGAAAGGTATGCTAAAATAGAAAAAGATGTTGTTATAAAAACTGTATTGGAAAAGAAGCAGCGTACAGACAGATGTATGGACTGGAGGTTCAAAAAAAGAATGAGAGAGAATAATCTAGAGAGGTTTATCAAAGCGCAGGAGTCAGAATTTAAGACAGCTCTTGCAGAGATTAAGAGTGGACATAAGAGAAGTTGCTGGATGTGGTACATTTTTCCGCAGATTCAGGGGCTGGGGAGTAGCGGTACTGCAATGTACTACGCTATTGAAGACTATGAAGAAGCTAAAGCATATATAGAAAACGCAGTGACAAATGCACATTTAAGAGAGAGTTCAGAGGCACTTTTGCAACTGGAATCAGATGATGCAACCAGAGTCATGGGATGGCCTGATGATCTGAAACTGCGTTCGTCAATGACGTTGTTTGCGCTGGCGGCAAAAGAGAATGAAGTCTTTCGGAGAGTACTGGATAAGTTCTTTGATGGAAAATTAGATGCGCAGACAGTAGATATCCTGGATATGAGATATCTGGTGATGAGAATTGATGAACCGGATTTTGGATGTGAAGGAAGACCGGACGGGGTAGAACCAATGGCTAAAGTAACCCTTCTGAAGCTGAAAAGTGAAGAAGAGATTCAGTTAGAGATTCCGGATGCGGAACTTTATCAGAAAGAGATTAATGAGGGCAATGAAGTGGCATTCAGTCCGGATGGGGTTATATTAAAACTTTTATAAACTATATGAAGCTATATGTGTGAAGCGTGGGGAGAACGTAAAAATGTGTGAAAAAGATCGCGTATGTACATGAAAGGGGAGAGTATAAAAATATGAAAAATAAAAAGGAAAAGAAGCAGGAAGAGGAAGAACTGACCGGTATGGCGGCTGTATGGGATTATCTGAAAACATTTCTGATCATATTCTGTGTTGTATTTGCAATGAACAAACTGGTGTATATCAATGCCGTGATTCCGTCGGAATCTATGCAGAATACGATTATGAAAGGAGACCGGGTGCTGGGAAACCGTCTGGCATATATCAAAGATGATCCAGAGAGATATGACATTGTAATCTTCAAATATCCAGATGATCCGTCCAAGATTTTTATCAAGCGCGTGATCGGACTGCCAGGAGAGACGGTTACCGTGAAAGACGGGAAGATTTACATTGATGGAAAAGAGCAGACACAGGCGGTAAGCTTCTGCCCGGAAGAGATGGCAGGAAGCTTCGGACCTTATGAAGTTCCGGAAGATAGTTATTTTGTAATGGGGGATAACCGGAACAATAGTCTGGATTCCAGATACTGGGATAACACGTATGTAAAGAAAGAGGCAATTCTGGCCAAAGCAGGATTCCGGTACTGGCCGCTTAATAAAGTTGGATTTGTAAATAAATCTGCAGAAAAATAGTTGCAATTGTTTTCTGTGTTTTATATAATGAATAAAGTTTTGCGAGAAAAGGCTCTGAAGCGATATCAGGGTCTTTTCTTAACGTAAACACATAGAAGGCAGCTTGAAGATGAAAGATAGCGATATACACAGATGGATATACACAGATGACGGAAAAGGAGGAAAACAGGATGGAAAAAGATATGACGGCCGGCACTCCCGGGAAGATCATTTTCAATTTTACAATGCCGATCTTTATCGGTAATATTTTTCAGCAGTTTTATAATATGGCAGATACGGTGATCGTCGGGAAATTTGTCGGTAATGCGGCACTGGCGGCGGTAGGAGCATGTGGAACACTGGTATTTCTGATCATTGGCTTCCTGCAGGGAGTTACGGCGGGATTTACGGTTGTTACAGCACAGCACTTCGGAGCCGGAAACATGAAGGCGATGAAGAAGTCTGTGGCATCCGGTGCGGTACTTACAGGGATCGTAACCGTTATTCTTACATTGCTGAGCATGATCAGTATGGCGAAGGTGCTGCATCTGATGAATACACCGTCAGACATGTATGGAGAAGCTTACGGATATATTATGGTCATTTGCGGCGGGATTGTGGCACAGGCACTTTACAATTATCTTGCAAGTGTATTAAGGGCACTGGGCGATAGTAAGCGTCCGCTTTATTTTCTTGTGATTGCGGCACTTTTGAATATTGTGCTGGATCTGGTGTTTATCATTGTATTTAGAATGGGAGCGGCAGGGGCAGCCTATGCGACAGTGATCGCACAGGGAATTTCGGGAATCCTGTGTCTGCTATATATTGCAAAGAAGGTTCCCGCACTGTATCTTCATAGAGAAGACTGGGAAATAGATAAGAATCTGGCCGGATGGCAGCTGAAGATCGGACTTCCGATGGCATTCCAGTATTCCATCACGGCGATAGGAACGATTGTTGTACAGTCTTGCCTGAATATCCTCGGTTCTACAGCTGCAGCCGGATTTGCGGCAGCAAGCAAGATCGAGCAGGTGTTTACGCAGGCCTACGTTGCGCTTGGTACAACGATGGCGACTTACTGTGCACAGAATATGGGGGCAGGGAAATATACGAGAATCCGTAAAGGATTTAAGAGTGCAACATTGATTGGATTTATTTATGCGGTTGTGACAGGTGTGATTATTTTCTTTGTCGGAAAATATATGACGATATTCTTTGTATCAGAGAATGTAAATCAGATCATGGAATATGTGGATATTTATTTGAGGTGTGTAAGCGTGTCATTCCTGCCTCTTGTTATTGTTAATTTGTATAGAAACGGAATTCAGGGAATGGGATATGGACTGCTTCCGATGACAGCGGGGATTGCAGAACTTGTCGGACGGAGCGGTGCATCGCTGATTGCATCACATTTTGGCAGCTATATGGGAATCTGTCTGGCATCTCCGGCGGCATGGGTGCTGGCGGGAACACTTCTTCTTATTATGTACTTTGAGATCATGAAAGGAAAGAAAGAAATTTGAAAAATAGATAGAAAACTGAAAAGCAACTTGTTATAATAAAATGTACGAATGAACATAGAAACATTGATGGGTGAAACAGCATGAATCAAAGAGTAATAAAAAAAGTCCGCTGTAATATCTGTTCAGCGGGATGTCCGATCGATGCTTATGTAGAAGAAGGAACGCTTGTGTCGGTAGAAGGCAGCCGGGATCTTCCGGGGCAGAGTGGAGGATTATGTTCTAAAGGAGCTGCTTCCAGGCAGTATGTTTATAACAAAGACAGGATTCTGTATCCGATGAAACGGATCGGAAAAAAAGGAAGCGGGGAATTTGAACGCATATCCTGGGATGAAGCGTATCGGATGATTGCAGAGAATCTTCTCAGGATCAAAAAAGAATATGGTCCGCAGGCGGCAGCATTTTATGCGGGATATCCGAAATGGTACAGACCGGCACTTCTGCGGCTTGCCAATGCTTACGGGTCTCCGAATTACTGTACGGAATCCAGTACCTGTTTTCAGTCGGCGGCAATGGCATGGAGATCTATTTATGGAAATGACATCTGCTTTCCGGATCTGATGCATGCACAGACGGTTCTCGTATGGAGTAACAATCTGTATCATTCCAATGTGGGAATGGCAAGACCTTATCAGTCGTTAAAAGCACGTGGGGCGAAGATCATAGCCGTAGATCCAAGAGAGACCGTAACGACACAGGCAGCGGATATCCACTTGAAACTTCTGCCGGGAACGGACGGAGCACTTGCGCTGTCTATGGCACAGGTGATCATAGAAGAAGGGCTGTATGATAAAGAATTTGTAGAAAAATATGTATATGGTTTTGAAGAGTACAAAGCGTATGTGAATCAGTTTCCACCGGAAAAAGCAGAGAAGATCACCGGTGTAGATAAGAAACTGATCCGTGAAGCTGCCAGAATGTATGCATCTAACGGGCCTGCCGGGGTGATGTTTTCAGCGTCTCCAGTTGTACATAATATTAATGGAATGCAGAATTACCGGGCAGTGATGTGTCTGATCGCACTTACCGGCAACTATGATATTCCAGGTGGCAATCCGTCAAGACCGGGTCCGGTGTCTCCTTGCAATGAATATGGAAAAGTAAAACGGCTGGATACGATAGAAGCCATCGGTGAGAAAGATTTTCCGGCATGGTTTGATCTCCCGTGTGAGGAAGCGCAGTGTACAAGAATTGCAGATTATATTCTGAAGGAAGAACCATATCCGTTGAAAGCTGTGGTGGGATTCGGCCTAAACCACAGAATGTGGCCGGAGCCGGAGCATTTTCAGAAAGCATTAAAAGCGCTGGACTTTTATGTGAATGTAGATCTGTTTTTCTCGGATTCAAGCAAGATGGCAGACCTGGTTCTTCCGGCAGCGTCTTCCTTTGAACGAGATGTTGTGCTGAATGGACGGGGAGGAATGTTCTTCCTGTCAGAAAAAGCAATCGAACCGGTCGGAGAGGCGAAGAATGATATTGAGATCATGATCGGCATGCTTCGTGCCATGCAGTTACATGATGAAGCATTGGAACATGGCTATGAGAAATATATGGAATATATTCTGGAGCCATCCGGTGTCACACTGGAGGAATTGCGGGCGCATCCGGAAGGGGTAAAAGGACGTGTGATCATTCCGCCGGCATTTAAGAGATATGAAAAAGAAGGCTTTCATACACCATCCGGTAAGGTGGAATTTGTGTCACAGATACTCGAACGTTACAAAGACAGCCACGGATATTCCGGACTTCCGGAATACAGAGATTTCCGTGAGGTGTCAGGCATGGACAGGGAAGCATATCCACTGATTCTGAATACCGGTTCCAGAAAACCACAGCTTTTCCATGCAAGAACATACCGGGTACCGTGGCTTGCAGGACTTGAAAAGGCAACACTGGTAGAAATCCATCCGGAAGATGCGAAAAAGTATGGTATTGCAGATGGTGACATGGTGAGGGTATCTTCCCCGGTGGGAAGTATCTGCGGAATTGCGGCGGTTTACCTGAACAGCCAGCCGGGAATTGTACACGTCTATCATGGCAATGCAAAGGGTGAGGCAAATGATCTGATAGACAGAAATTATCTGGATCCAATTTCAGGATTCCCGGGATATAAAAGTTATTTCTGTAAAATCGAGAAAGAAAAAGGCGAGGTGAAGGCATGAGTTACCGATTAAAATTTGATCCGGATAAATGTGTCGGCTGTTATGCCTGTCATATAGCCTGTCTGGATGCACACCATGATGTGGAAGATGTAGATGCAAAGAGCCATCGGACGGTCAAAAAGGTAGTGAAAAATCAGTTTGAAAAGAATATCTGTCCGGGCTGTGCTCACTGCGGTATCTGTATCAAAGCCTGTCCGGTGCAGGCAATTTACAAAGATCCGAAGACTGGATTTGTACTGACAGACAAAGAAAAATGTATTGGATGTCATGCCTGCGAAAAGGTCTGCCCGAAAGACGTGATCCATTTTGACAAGGACGGAAAAATGGAAAAGTGTGACGGGTGTATTGAAAGAATCAGGGAAGGGCGGGAACCTGCCTGCGTCAGAGTCTGTTTTCCCGGTGCGATCACACTGGAATAAAGACGAATAGATAAAAAGGTGAGACTGATAAAAGTAAGAATAGATGAAACTGGATAAAGCTAAGTAAAGAGAGATAAGGATAAAGGCGTATGTTAAAAATCAAGGAATATGTGAAGGCAGAAAGTCTGGAACAGGCATATGAACTGAACCAGAAAAGGACGAACTGCATTCTGGGCGGCATGTTGTGGCTTAAGATGTCGAACCGGAATGTACAGAAAGCGATTGATCTGTCCGGACTTGGTCTGAATCAGATCGAAGAGACAGAAGAAGAATTCCGGATCGGATGTATGACGACACTCCGTGAACTGGAATGTCATGAAAGATTGAACCAGTGGTGTGAAGGCGCAGTAAAAGATGCGGTCAGTGATATTGTCGGCGTACAGTTCCGGAACCTTGCAACGATTGGTGGAAGTATATTCGGACGCTATGGATTTTCGGATGTACTGACGGTGTTTCTTGCAATGGACAGTTACGTAGAACTGTATAAAGGAGGGATTGTTCCATTACAGGAATTTGCGCAGATGAAAAGAGACAATGACATTTTAGTCAGAGTCATTGTAAAAAAGGATCAGAGAAATATGATCTATCTGGCACATAGAAATTCCAAGACAGATTTTCCGGTATTGACATGTGCGGTTTCAGTAAATGCTGAAAATGGATGCGTATGTATCGGTGCAAGACCGCAGAAGGCGGTCCGACTGGAACTGACAGAAGCAGTCAGAGAAAAAGTATGGAGTGGTGTCTGTACTGAAGAAGAGATGAAGAAAGAGGCAGAATGCATTGCTTCACAGGTAAAGACGGACAGTAATATGCGCGCTGGCAAAGAATACAGAAACCGTCTGGCATATGTTCTGATCCGCAGGACATTGGAAGCACTGAATACAAAAGGAGGAGATCAGTAGGATATGAAAGTAAAGATTCTTTTAAATGGGACAATGAGAGAAGCGGAAATATCCAGCGATCAGCTTCTGATCGATTTTGTCAGAGATCATGGATGCTATAGTGTAAAACGTGGATGTGAGACGTCGAACTGCGGTCTGTGTACAGTGTTTGTAGATGATAAACCGGTATTATCCTGTTCGATGCTGACAGCCAGAGTCGACGGATGCAAGGTAGATACGTTAGAAGGACTTCAGGAAGAAGCAAAAGAATTCGGTGCATTTGTTGCAGATCAGGGTGCAGAACAGTGTGGTTTCTGCAATCCGGGAATGATCATGAATGCAATTGCCATGTTCCGCGAGAATCCGGAGCCGACAAGAGAAGAGATCAAGGCATATCTTGCGGGAAATCTTTGCAGATGTTCCGGATATGAAGGACAGCTTCGTGCAATGGAAGCATTTATCGAATACAGAAAGAAAGGAGAAAGATCATGAAAGCAGTCGGACAACCGATAAGAAAAAAAGACGCAATGGCACTGGTGACAGGAAAGCCGGTATTCATGGATGATCTTGCTCCAAAGGACTGCCTGATCGTAAAGGTACTCCGAAGCCCGCATGCCAATGCGATCGTAAAATCAGTAAAGACAGATGTGGCAAAAAGAGTGCCGGGGATCGAAGATATCTACACGTGGGAAGATGTGCCGCATGAAAGATTCACCACAGCGGGACAGACATATCCCGAACTCAGTCCGTATGACCGTCTGATCCTTGACCAGCATGTCAGATATGTGGGAGATCCTGTGGCAATCGTGGCAGGAGAGAATGAAGCGTGCGTGGATAAGGCACTTAAGATGTTGAAAGTAGAGTATGAAGTACTTCCGGCAGTACTGGATTTCCATACAGCAAAAGATAACGAAGTACTGGTACATCCGGAAGACAACTGGAAGGCACTTTGCCAGGTCGGCGCAGATAATAAGCGGAACTTATGTGCATGTGACAGCACTGAAGACGGGAATGTAGAGGCAGTGCTGGCTGACTGTGATGAAGTTGTGGAAGGCACCTATCATGTAAGAGCAGCGCAGCAGGCCATGATGGAGACATTCCGTACGACATGCTTTATGGATGCTTATGGAAGACTGAATATCTTAAGCTCTACACAGATTGTATATCATGTAAGACGTATCATTTCCAATGCACTTGGAATTCCGAAATCCAGGATCCGTGTCAGCAAACCGAGAATCGGAGGCGGATTTGGTGCAAAGCAGTCGGTCGTGGCGGAATTATTCCCGGCATTTGTCACATGGAAGACGGGAAAAGCTTCGAAGATGATCTTTACAAGAGAGGAATCGCAGATCGCATCGTCTCCGAGACATGAAATGGAAGTACATGTCCGTCTGGGTGCATCGAAGGAAGGAAAGATCCGTGCGATCGATGTATATACACTGTCGAATACAGGCGCTTACGGAGATCACGGACCGACGACTGTTGGATTGTCCGGTCATAAATCGATCCCGTTGTATAGTTCGGCAGAAGCACACCGTTTTACATACGATGTTGTGTATACCAATCATATGGCTGCCGGAGCATACAGAGGATATGGCGCGACACAGGGAATCTTTGCAGTGGAATCTGCAGTAAATGAAATGGCAGAACGATTACATATCGATCCGGTAGAATTCCGTCTAAAAAATATGGTAAGAGAAGGCGATGTGATGCCTGCATATTACGGTGAGACAGCACAGAGCTGTGCACTTGACCGCTGCCTGGAGCGGACTGCAGAACTAATCGGCTGGAAGGACAAGTATCCGTGTAAAGACATGGGAAATGGTAAAGTTCGAAGCGTCGGTATTGCAATGGCAATGCAGGGGTCCGGAATCTCGGGCGTAGACGTCGGCTCCGCGACAATCAAGATGAATGATGACGGATTCTATACACTGATGATCGCGGCAGCAGATATGGGAACCGGATGCGATACGATCCTGGCACAGATGGCAGCAGAGTGTCTGGACTGTCCGGTGGAAAGAATTGAAGTACTTGGTGCCGATACAGATGCGTCGCCATATGATTCCGGATCTTATGCGTCAAGTACTACGTATATAACAGGTAAGGCAGTAGAAAAAGCATGCCAGAAGCTGATTGCCAGAATCCTTGAGATTGCATCAGGAATGCTGGAGGCACCTGTGGAAGAACTGGTATTTGCAAGTGATCATGTAGAATGGCCGAAAGAACAGAAGAGTGTATCATTGGAAGATATCGGTACGAAATCCATGTGCGGTAATGGCTGTGCGCTTGAGGTGACAGAAAGTAATACGTCTCCGACATCACCGCCGCCATTCATGGCAGGGGCAGTAGAGATCGAACTCGACAAAGAGACCGGTCATGTGGAAATCCTGGATTATAAGGCTGTCGTAGACTGTGGAACAGTTGTCAACCCGAATCTTGCAAGAGTGCAGGCAGAAGGCGGGCTTGTACAGGGAATCGGAATGACGCTTTATGAGAATATCCAGTATAATGAAAAGGGAAGAATGCTGAATAACTCATTCATGCAGTATAAAGTACCATCCAGAAGAGATATGGGAAATCTGCAGGTCGAATTTGAAAGCAGTTATGAACCGACCGGTCCATTCGGTGCCAAATCCATCGGAGAGATCGTAATTAACACTCCGGCACCGGCGCTTGCACAGGCGATTGCGAATGCAACCGGCATCTGGTTCAAAGATCTTCCAATCACCAGCGAACAGATTGCAATGGGCGTTCTGGAGAAAAAACTGGCAAAATAAAATATATTAGAAAAATATATAGTGAAACTACTTGCAATCAGACGCAAAAGTTATTACAATATTGGGTAACGTTTAGAAAAATATGTGGAGGCCGCTAAGATGCAGTTATTAAAAGACAGAATCCGCAAGGATGGCAAGATAAAAGAAGGAAATGTCTTAAAAGTGGACAGCTTTCTGAATCATCAGATGGATGTAAAGTTATTTCAGGAGATTGGAAAAGAATTTAAGAGAAGATTTGCAGATGAAGAGATCACAAAGATTCTTACCATAGAAGCTTCCGGTATCGGCATCGCATGTGTTGCAGCAGAAGTATTTGATGTTCCTGTTGTATTTGCTAAGAAGACACAGACCAAGAATATTGCCGGAGATGTGTACACTACAAAAGTAGAATCATTTACACACGGAAGAGTGTATGACATTATTGTTTCAAAAGAATTCCTCGGAAAAGGTGACAAGGTACTTCTGATCGATGATTTCCTTGCGAATGGAAAAGCTCTGGAAGGACTTGCAGAACTGGTTACAAAGTCAGGAGCCGAGCTTGTCGGAGCCGGAGTTGTGATCGAGAAGGGATTCCAGGTCGGAGGAGATATCATCCGTTCCAAAGGTATTCATCTGGAGTCATTGGCGATCGTAGAAAGCATGGATGAAAAGACAGGAGAAGTGGTTTTCCGCGACTAATAGATAAAAATTCAAAGGATTTTTAAGGGAATGTGAGGCTTTCATATTCCCTTTTTTTTATTCCTATGCTATACTTTATGATAAGTATGTGAATGCATAAAGAGAACTTATGGTAAGGAGTAAGAACTTATGAAAAGAGTATTGTTAAAACTCAGCGGGGAGGCTCTCGCAGGCGATAAAAAGACAGGATTTGACGAAGCTACCTGTATGGGTGTAGCCAAGCAGGTAAAGCAGCTTGTAGATGATGGGGTACAGGTTGCAATCGTAACAGGTGGAGGTAACTTCTGGAGAGGAAGAACCAGTGAGACGATCGACCGTGTGAAGGCTGACCAGATCGGAATGCTTGCAACAGTTATGAACTGTATCTATGTATCTGATATTTTCCGTTATGCAGGTATGAAGACAGAAGTATTTACACCGTTCGTATGCGGTGCATTTACCACACTGTTTTCCAAGGATGCAGCAGTAGAAGCATTGAATGAAGGAAAAGTTGTATTCTTTGCAGGCGGAACAGGACATCCATATTTTTCAACAGATACAGGTGCAGTTTTAAGAGCCATTGAGATCGAAGCAGATGCAATGTTACTGGCAAAAGCAATTGATGGTATCTATGACAGTGATCCGAAGGTAAATCCGGAAGCGAAGAAGTACGATGAGATATCTATTCAGGAGATTATCGATAAGAAGCTGATGGCAGTAGATCTTACCGCTTCTATCATGTGTCTGGAGAATAAGATGCCGATGCTGGTATTCGGATTAAATGAGGAGAACAGCATTGTTGAGACAATGAAGGGTACATTTACAGGAACAAAAGTAACTGTATAAAAATGCAGATAAGCAGATAAAAGGAGATAACACTATGAATGAAAGATTAAAACCATTTGAAGAAAAAATGAAGAAAACAATCGGAAATCTGGACGGAGAACTTTCTGCAATCCGTGCAGGCCGTGCAAATCCGAACGTTCTGAATAAGATCATGGTAGACTATTATGGAACACCGACACCAATCCAGCAGGTAGCAAACGTATCCGTACCGGAAGCACGTATGATTCAGATCCAGCCATGGGAAAAGAAAATGGTAAGAGAGATTGAAAAAGCAATCATGACTTCAGATCTGGGGATTAATCCGACGAATGACGGAACAACTGTACGTCTTCTTTTCCCTGAATTAACAGAAGATCGAAGAAAAGAACTGGTAAAGGATGTTAAGAAAAAGGGCGAAGCAGCCAAAGTTGCGATTCGTAATATCCGTCGTGATGGAATTGATTCTGTTAAGAAACTGAAAGGTTCCGATGTGTCAGAAGATGAAATGAAAGATATGGAAGATGATCTTCAGAAACTGACAGACAAATATGTAAAAGAAGTTGATAAAGCTGTAGAAGCAAAATCAAAAGAGGTTATGACAGTATAAGACCTGTAAGAGATAAAAGCAGTATACAACAGGAGGGGGATAAGGTCCAGATGCTCTGGAAACTGTCCCCTCTGTTCTTGTATACCTATTGTTATTAGGAGGAAATAATCATATGAATGTGCCACAACATGTTGCGATCATATTGGATGGAAACGGACGCTGGGCAAAAGCAAAAGGAATGCCGCGCAATTACGGTCATGCACAGGGCAGTAAGAATGTAGAGCGTATCTGCGAAGAAGCGTGGAGAATGGGCATTAAATATCTGACGGTCTACGCATTTTCCACAGAGAACTGGAATCGTCCGGACGATGAAGTCAATGCTCTGATGAAGCTGCTTCGTAATTACATGAAGACCTGTCTGAAAACGGCTGCAAAGAATGATATGAAAGTCCGCGTGATCGGGGATATCACAAGACTGGATGAAGACATTCAGAAGAGAATTCTGGAACTGGAAGAAGCAACAAAGAATAATGGCGGTCTGAATTTCCAGATCGCGATTAATTATGGAAGCCGTGATGAGATGATCCGTGCGATCCGTAAGATTGCAAAAGACTGCGTGGATGGAAAAGTGGATCCGGCTGAGATCAAAGAAGAAACATTTGAGCAATATCTGGATACAAAAGGAATCCCGGATCCGGATTTGATGATCCGTACCAGCGGGGAGCTTAGGCTTTCCAATTATCTGTTATGGCAGCTTGCCTATACAGAATTTTATTTTACAGATGTTCCGTGGCCGGATTTCAGTAAAGAAGAGCTGGAAAAGGCGATTGAAACATACAATCACCGTGACAGACGTTATGGTGGTGTGAAGGAGGAAGAAGAACAGAATGTTTAAGACGAGATTATTAAGTGGGATTGTTCTGGTTATCATCTTAATTGCAACGGTTGGAACCGGCGGTGGTTTACTGTTTGGATTTCTGGCACTGATCAGTCTGATCGGACTGTCAGAGCTTTATAAAGTTGTGGATGTGCAGAACAAGATATTAGGACTTACCGGTTATCTGGGAGCTGTTGTATATTATGGAATTTTATATACCGGACAGATGCAGTATGTGACACTTCTTACGATTGCATTTCTGGTAGTACTGATGGCGGTGTATGTGTTTTCATTCCCGACATTTAAGGCAGAGCAGGTAATGACGGTGTTCTTTGGCGTATTCTATGTTGCAGTGATGTTGTCTTATGTGTACCAGACCAGAATGCTGGAAGACGGAGCCGTTGCAGTATGGCTGATCTTTTTAAGCTCCTGGGGGTGTGATACCTGTGCGTACTGTGCAGGCATGCTTCTTGGAAAACACAAGATGGCACCGAAGTTAAGCCCAAAGAAATCCGTAGAAGGCGGAATCGGCGGAATTGTCGGAGCTGCATTACTGGGTGCAATCTTTGCAGTTGCAGCAAATAAGATTACAGGAGCTGGTGTGAATCCGGCACAGTATGCGGTTATTTGCGGAGTCGGCGGTATGATCTCGCAGATCGGAGATCTGGCAGCTTCAGCGATCAAACGTAATCATGATATCAAAGATTACGGGAAACTGATCCCGGGACATGGCGGAATCCTTGACAGATTTGACAGTGTTATCTTTACAGCACCGATCATTTATTATCTTGCAACATTCCTTGCAGGAAGATTGTAGGAGGTAAGTATGAAAAAGATAGCAATTTTAGGTTCTACAGGTTCCATTGGAACACAGACCCTGGAAGTGGTAAGAGAGAATGGAGATATCGAAGTACTCGGACTGGCTGCAGGCAGCAATATCAAGATGCTGGAAGAACAGATCAGGGAATTCCACCCACAGATCGTGGCTGTATGGTCGGAAGAAAAAGCAGACGAATTACGTGTTAATGTAGCAGATACAGATACAAAGATTGTTGCAGGCATGGATGGACTTCTGGAAGTTGCAACGATGAAGGGAACAGAGATCCTTGTAACGGCTGTTGTCGGTATGATCGGTATCCGTCCGACAATTGAGGCAATCAAAGCAGGAAAAGACATTGCACTTGCCAATAAAGAGACGCTGGTAACGGCAGGACATATCATTATGCCGCTGGCAAAAAAGATGGGAGTATCCATTCTTCCGGTGGACAGCGAGCACAGTGCAATCTTCCAGTCTTTACAGGGAAATGATCATGGAGCACTTCATAAGATCCTTCTGACAGCATCCGGCGGACCGTTCCGTGGAAAGAAATCGGAAGAACTGATGGAGATCAAGGTGGAAGATGCATTGAAGCATCCTAACTGGTCAATGGGACGTAAGATCACGATCGATTCATCTACAATGGTAAACAAAGGTCTTGAAGTTATTGAAGCCAAGTGGTTATTTAATGTAGATGTGGATCAGGTACAGGTTGTGGTACAGCCGCAGAGTATCATTCATTCGATGGTAGAATATGTAGATGGCGCAATTATTGCAGAACTTGGAACACCGGATATGAAGCTCCCAATCCAGTATGCACTGTATTATCCGGAAAGAAGATTCCTTCCGGGGGACAGAGTAGATTTCTGGACACTGGGCAAACTGGAATTTGAGAAGCCGGATACAGACACATTCTACGGACTGGAACTTGCATATGAAGCAGGAAGAAAAGGCGGAAGTCTTCCGACTGTATTCAATGCGGCAAATGAACTTGCAGTCAGCCAGTTCCTCAACAGAGAGATCAAGTATCTGGAAATCACGGAGATCATTGAGGACTGTATGAAAGCGCATAAGAATATTAAAAATCCAACGCTGGAACAGATTCTGGAGACAGAAGCAGCGACCTATGAGAGAATCAACAGCAGGAGGTAACAGTAAATTTGGGAATTATATTAGCAATCTTATTATTCAGCTTCATCATATTTTTTCATGAGCTGGGTCATTTCTTACTGGCGAAGAAAAATGGAATTGATGTAGATGAGTTTGCTATAGGAATGGGACCGGCAATCTATTCAAAAGAATATAAAGGGACCAAATACGCCGTGCGTATCCTTCCGATCGGAGGGTTCTGTGCGATGGGGGAAGACGAAGAAGCGAATGATTCGCCGAACAATTTTAATAACAAATCTGTCTGGGCGAGAATCTCTGTCATAGCGGCAGGGCCTGTGTTCAACTTTATCCTGGCTTTTATATTTGCCGTGATCATTACAGCGATGGTCGGCTATGATAAGCCGGTGATCGGAGCAGTAGAATCAGGCTATCCTGCTGCAGAAGCAGGCCTGAAAAAAGGTGATGAGATCGTACAGATGGGAAACAAAAAGATCCATATCTTCCGTGAAGTCAGCTTTTACAATCAGTTTCATTCTAATGAGGATGTGGCTGTTACCGTGTTAAGAAACGGAAAAGAAAAGACGGTCACACTGACACCGAAGATGGATAAAGAACTGGGCTATAAGAGATTAGGAATAGGAAGTTCTGGTTATAGCAAGGCAAATCTGTTGACGGCTTTTCAATATGGCGGATATGAAGTGAAATTCTGGATATGTACAACTGTCGATAGCTTAAAGATGCTTGTGACAGGCCAGATTGGAGTAAATGAACTTTCGGGCCCTGTGGGAATTGTAAGTACTGTAGATACAACCTATAAAGAAAGCCGTTCTTATGGAGTATTTGCAGTTGTGGTACAGATGTTAAATATGGCAATATTGTTGTCTGCGAATCTTGGTGTTATGAATTTGCTGCCACTCCCGGCATTAGATGGGGGACGTCTGGTATTTCTTTTTGTGGAGGCAATCAGAGGAAAACGTGTGCCACCAGAGAAAGAGGGATATGTACATCTGGCAGGAATCATACTATTGATGTTGTTGATGGTATTTGTAATGTTTAATGATATTAATAGAATATTTTTGGGCAGGTAGAAGTGCTGGCAGATCTATCAAAAAATCATCCCCCTTAGGTAGAAAATAGATAAAGTCTACTTAAGGGGGACTTTTGATACCAAAGTATACAAAAGAGAGCATTATTTGTTTTCGGAATTACATTCCGGCAAACCGGTAATACTGGTTAGCAGTGATAATATTCCGGCCAGCATGGATGTGGAAATTACTAATTTCGTATCTATCTGCCCAAGTACAGTTACGGTTCCAATTGTTGCTATGGCGGTCTGCGCGACAGTCTTTATTGCCCTGATACCGGCACATTTAGCCCATTTTTTCCAATCTTTTGCTTTCATGTTACCATCCTTTCTTTTCAGGGCTGATTAATCCGTTTATCATTAGAGCGATTCGATTATTATCCATACAGTTCAGCAATTCGTGATACGCCTACGTAAATTTCGGAAATTTTATACCATGTAGTATAATCGACTGTTCCGGTCTGTGGCAGCCCGAATACTTTCTGGAATGTACGGACTGATTCTGCAGTTGCAGGTCCGTAAATCCCGTCAGCAGTAATTTTCGGAATAGCAGGATAAGCACCTGCTATGACATTTAATTGTTCCTGCATCTGCAAAACTTTATTGCCGGAAGAACCAATTTCCAGAGTATAGCCAGGCCAGGAGGATGGGATGCCGGAGATGGCTTCGGCGGTGTTAATGTACATGTCGTCACCGTAGTAGTAACGGAGAATTTCGATAGGGGAATAGCCCTGGTCGCCTAAGGATTTGGATCCCCATTGGGTCAACCAAATTGTTATAACCTATAAAGTATACGCAAACCCTTGATTTTACTGGGTTTGCGGGCATTTTACCTGTATAAGAAAAAGTAGATTTTAAGAGAATCGTTCTTGCGATCGTAGATAATCTTGTCGATGATCTGCTTCAGGGCTTCGTTCTTTTGAATGTATGTATAATTGTTGGAGATGAGAATATCATATACACTCCGGACCTTCTGAAGCATAGCATCCGCTGGATCCTGATCGGATTTACGAGCTGCCTTTTTCAATTCCTTTAATTGTTGTTCTAAGGATTCCCGTTCTTTCTGAATGATAGCTTTATTCGCTTTATATTCTTCCAGTGTATCAATCCCTTCCCGGTAGGAGGCTTTTATTCGTTCCTCTTTGCCGGTTAAACTTTCCAAATGTTCTGTTATAGCCTTGCGCTCATCAAACTGCTCTGTGGGTTGATATTCACGCAATTCATAGACAATATCTTTGGTATCCAATATTTCTTTGATACTGGCCAGAACTTCCTTCTCAAGGACCAGTGAGCTGATGCCGTTCGGCTTTTTACATTTACCTTTACTGTATCCGTAGCAGGAGAAGTAAGAATATTTTTCCCCATTGACTCGTTTCATAGTGGTTGAGGTTAGGGTGCGTCCGCAATCCGGGCATTTCAGCAGTCCGGAGAGCCAGTGCTTATAAGTGGAAGAGGGACGCTTGCCAACCGGCTTGTAGGTGGCTTTAAATCGTTTCTGCGCTGATTCAAAGAGTTCCTTTGATATGATAGCCGGCTGTTGTCCTTCTGTAACAATCCATTCGTCCTTATCTTTGATACGATTAGTGCTGTTCTCTGTCCGGTTCCACCGGATCATGCCACAATAGGAAGGATTCTGGATGATATATTCGACAGATCTTCGCTCAAATGGCTTTCCGTGCGAAGTCTTGAGCCCTAAAGAATTTAGGTATCTGGCGATATCAAAGAAGCTCATGCCTTCATTTGTGTATTTTTCGAATATAGTCCGAACAATCTTTGCTTCTTCCGGAACAATCACCGGCGGCTTGCCATGCTCCACAACTTTGTAGCCGAGTGGTGGACGCGCCTGGTATGCTCCGCGGAGTGCATTTTCTTTCATGCCTCGATACACTTCGCCAGATAATCGGATAGAGTAATATTCATCCATCCACTCGATTATACGCTCGATCAGGCTGCCAAAAGGATTGTCGGAGAGTGGCTCGGACACACTCACGACATCTACATTGTGCTGTTTTTTTAAAAGAGACTTGTATACGATGGATTCTTCCTGATTCCGGGCAAATCGTGAAAACTTCCATACCAGGATCAGATCGACTGGACGGTCATCACCTTTGGCCAGTGCGATCATCTCCTGAAAGCCGGGACGCTTGTTGGCTTTTCTTCCGGAGATACCTAGGTCCGTGAAGATCTTCAGGATTACAATATTGTTCTTGGCTGCATAGTCCCGGAGGAGATGCTCCTGGGAGTCCGGGGAGATCTCTTCCTGATCATGAGTGGATACCCGGATGTAGCCGTATGCATATTTTACGCTCATTGTATCACCTTCCTGTAATTATATGTGCGACATCGCACAAAAATGGGTACAAAAATAACACCTATGCAGGTGCCAGGGAAATGTGATATAATACTCTTGTTCACGGAATGTTATATCGTGCCTTGGCACTGTATAGTATTCAAAGATAGAGGCTCTGGTGCTGGTAACACCGGGGCTTCTGTTGTTTTATTGTGGATAACGTAAAAACATATATTTTTACGATTTATTAATGATCTGCTAGAGACAGCACATTTGCCGTATATAAATTTATTCCAGAGAATGTGGTAAAATCATTGTCATCAGAGATAATATTGGTATGGTTAGTAGAAACACAATTATCTAAGATAACATAATCAAAAGGATCGCATCTGTGTGCAGAGAAAGTATTTGTAAAATTTTTGAGTTTTGAATTTGTAAAATTAAAATCTAAAATCTTGCAAATAGCAGTAGCGTTATTTAAAGTTGTATGTAAGATGTTCTGTAATTTTTTTCTTTCCACAGAATCCTTTCGATAATCTTTAGGGGTATAATGGCAGTTAGGATTTGTAGCCAGAAAAATGGCAAACTCATTTTTCTCAATTATATTTAATAATTCTGAAATATTGTAAACAGAGGTGCATAATGGGTTACCGTCAGATACTAATCTATCTACGAAATCATAATATGGTTTTGCCTGATATTCCACACTTTTTTTTGTGAGACCATAACGTGGATAAACATACCAATAGAGAACGTTTGTATCCAAGAAATATTCTTTTGAATTATTAATGGAAGAGAAGGAATTAATATCTATAATATTCATAATTATTCCACCTTTTTTGGAGCATTGTTAATGATTTTATCAATTTCGGAAGAAAACTCTGGATTTTCATATATTAGTTTAGCGTTATCAACCGAGGTCTTATATGTGCTTTTTCCAGTATCAGTTATATTTAATAATTCGATTTTTTCAAGCAAATCAAATCCATAAACAAGCCCTAATGAAGCAAAGCTGTTGTTAAAAAAAGGTGAAGCAAAACGTTTGATACCATCAAAGTCAACAGATATTTCTTCCCCGCTTTTGAGTGCTTCTTCAATTAGGTGTTTTAATACAGCTCCCTTTGTTCTTGAAGCTGCTTCGTTTGTGAAAGACGATAATTTAATTGTGCTCATAAATTATTCCTCCTTATTTTAAATAGTGTATATATGATCATAATCAGCAATAATTGTGATACCGATAAACGTTCCCATAGAGGGAAAAGACAAATGTTCAAAATTAGATGTAGCATTGTATTGATAGTATATATCGTTAGATAAAATATTTAAAGAGCCGTCATTTAGACGAATGAAGTCTTGCAGGTCAGATAAACCAAGACCGCGTGGAATACCACTAAGCAGTTGCTTAGTTGAATTTCCTCGCTTGAGGGCCCATTCAAGAGCAGATTTTGATGACATTGTATTATCAATTTTTTCTTTTATTAATGCGGGAATGCCGACACCCGTATCATAAACAGAAAAAGAAAGATATTTTTTCTGTGGCATCCAATGCCCACATGCATAAACTCCATGATTTGCACGAGAGTGATCGACTGAATTATTAAATATTTCGTAAATATTCTTAAATAAAACTTCATGCCCTTGTTCTGTTAGTTGGATAGGTGCAAGCTCAAGAATATTGTCAATGTATTCGATAATACTCGAATCATCTTTTAAATCGATGGATGCAAATGGTATAGCATTCCTGTTAGAATGAATATCTGGTTGCTTCATAATATGATCATACAAACCGGAATTATAAAAATATTCACTTAGTTTACTGTTTTTAGAAGTTTGATATTTAATAGTTTTACCAAATGAAGCACCGATATACGCTAAAGCACCAAGGTACGATGTGAAAATAGCATGACTAAATCTACAATGTGTAAAGTCAAGGATAATAGTTGTTTCGTTAGAATCAATTAAATCGTTTTGTACTTTGGATAAAAATTTATACGTATCGGCGTTGTTGTTTAATGAAATCGGAAATATGATACGTTCCGCCATAAAATCATTCCTCGTTTCTTTGGCTATATACAATAGATTTTCCACTATACAAATTTATTTCATCTGCACCTTCTGCATCAATGCTTCCTGGAGCACCTGCGAGAAGTTAAGTCCCATAGCAGTAGCGGACTCATTCAACCATTCAGGAATGGTGAGTGTCTTTTTAACAGCTTTCGAACTATGCTTCTTCAGATATGCAAATAAATCAAACTCAATGACAACAAGAAAACCATCATCAACTTTAAGTTCGCTGATATCTGTAGGATCAGGAATTACTTCCTTTTCTTTCTGTCTGCTTGTGACCGCAAGTCCTAATGCGTCAACGGCATTTTCGTATGCTTGCTGCATATCATCCCCGTCGGAAAAACATTCCGGGAAATCCGGGAAAGAGATCCAGAACCCGCCGTCTTCTTTATGAAAAATTGCCGGATAAAATAATCTGTTCATACACGATACCTCCATAATATTTTATTTGTGCCGGCAGGACTATTTAAGCCCCGCCTGTTTTAATATTGCCTGTTCCAAACCTTTTTTCAAGTCTTTGGAGTGATAAGGAACAATTACTGTTCTACCAGTTTCCGGATTCATCAGTTTTACATGTGAGCCATTCTGACTAACTACGATGAAACCGTTTTTCTTGAGAAGTTTAATCATCTCTTTTGGTGTTAATGGCATCTTTTGTATCTCCTTTCCTTATCATGATTACATTATAGCACGTGTTAACACGTATGTCAAGCAAATATGTATAAATACGTATTTTGCGTATAAAATAATTGAAATGTAACATACTAATATCATGAAGATATTACTAGACAAAATAATGTATGATAAACATCTGACCATTCGTCAGCCCTCTATCCTTACAGGTGTCCCAAAATCGACAATAGCTGATATCGCATCTGGAAAGATTAGTCCACGACTGGACACACTGGAACAGTTAGCAAAGAGGCTAAATGTTCGAATTACTGACTTATTTGAGGCGGATATTAAATAAGTGTCTGAGCATCCGGACAAATTTATTTATGTGTCTTTTTAAATCGTATTGAATATGATACAATATTCTTGTTGAGGGAGTACTGTATCGAGCGAATCCTTCGCCGTATATATTACTCGGGATTTCCCCGGTGTTTGATAGGCACCGGGGATTTTTTATATTACACTATTTTATTGTCCTGTAGCAACGCTTGTGTATGCATCCTGCACTTGCTGTGCCTGGGTGGTGTACACTTCTTGCAATTTTCCTGCCCATTCATTGTAGGTATCATCACTGTCACCATTTTTTAATTTGATTTCAGCCATTTTACTAACACCTTCGTTACAGATTGTAGCCAGTTTTTCGACTTTTGTGTTACAAAGTTCTGCAAGAGCATTTACGTCACCGTTTTTCTCAGGAGCTTCTGTATTGAATTCATCAACAACACCTGGAGTTGCTTCAGTAATTTTCTGAGTATATTCATCCAGAATACTCTGATACGTAGTTTCTTCTGACTGATCAGCCGAAGAATCATCAGAAGAAGTATCAGATTTTGCTGTTTCCTCTGTTTTAGTGTCGGACTTAGAACTTGAAGAATCAGATCCAGATCCTCCACAAGCAGATAATGACAATGCCATAGATGATGCCAGTAATAATGCTACGATTTTCTTTTTCATATGTTTTTCCTTTCATTTTATTTGTTTCAAAATGTTTCGTCTCTTGTTATTTTCCAGAGTTTATTTATTCAATCAGATATCTCCGCCATATAAATACTTTCGTATCAAGAGGGCAGTGTATTTATGGTTAGAGATACTGGGTGAATCAAGTTATATATTATATTTTCTTAAATATCATCAAGTTAGGGATAAAATAAATTGTGTAGTTATCTACAGTTTTGTATTCCCCATACTTATTCCGATAGCAGTTAATGCAGTCTTCCAGATATTCTTCTGTAACATCCAAATACTCTGCAATTTCATATTTATCTTTACAACCATGTTCGTAGGCTCTGATCAGACCGAATAGTCCGATACTGCGGTTGTATCCCCAAAGCCTTGCCTGCCGTTCCTGTTTTCGATTACCGGTATATTCCATGTCGATAATATTACCAACAGAAGTATAATGATGACCGAGTTCTTCTGCCAGAACGCAGGCTTTTTCCGTGGTTGTATCTATATTGTCTTTGATAGCAATGGTACCATCACAATATAATCCCTTTATTTTTTTGCTTTTAAAAGGATAATCAATAACATCTATACCGTCTTTGCAGGCTTCTTCCTGTAGCTTCTCGTATGTATTCATACAAACACCTCCCGCTCGAGTATATCAGATAAGCTGTCCTATAAATTACTTAACTCGTTTATTCTTTACGAATTCAGCAAACTGACGGATTTCATCTAATTCAGATTCTGTGTATTCATCACCATCGAAGTGAGCTGCAAGGGTAGTTGGCTCATCTTGTGTGAAAACAATTATACCATCTACCAGTTTCTCAGAATCTAATCCCAACTCACGTGTGATTTTTAAAACATTTGTTATGTTGGAATTGGCAATACCTCTTTTTAGAATACTATCTAAGGTAGTCCACGGCATATCTATTTTTTCGGAAAATTTTTTCATACTTCCGTATCTATCTATGATGAGTGCTTTCACATTAGATTCTAATTCATTCATGTAAAGTTAACTCCTTTCTTCAGTTGATGATTTGATAATAGCATTAAAATCTCGAAAAATCAATATACTGTCACCGAAAATAAAATAAAAATCTCAAAAAATCGAGAAAAACAGGTTGACATTCTCGAAAATTCGTATATACTTTAAAGTGCAATCACGAAAAATCGAGAAAAGAGGTGAGAAAGTGTTTCCGAATTTAGAAGCCGAGATGGCAAGAAATAAAGTGACGCAAGTAAAACTTGCTGAAATTCTGGGAATTACGCCAACAACGTTATCATTCAAGATGAACGGAAAAAGTACACTTTCATTAAAAGAATGTGTAGAAATCAAGCGAAAAGCATTTCCAGACAAAACATTAGATTACTTATTTGCAACAGATGAAACAGGTTCAGAGAAAGGAGAGTGAAGAAAGAGTGCAATTAGCAACAACAATAATTTCAACAATATCGGCAGTTTGCAACATTTACCTAATTTTCTATATTAGGAAAATGAACTAAAAAAGATTGATGTCTCGAGAAATGATGAATTCGTTCTTGCGCAGTTATATCAATTTTCATGGAAGTATATGGTGAATCAAAATAATATCCGAATTCTTCAGATGTATGAGGGTAAAGTACAACTTCATCCAACAATGGCTCTGAATATTTGTAATCCGGAATAATATCCGAAAGTACATGTTGAAATGGACCTGCTTCAGAATATGTCTGCTGAGGTTCATAGCTTGTTAACGGATGTAATGCGCTTCCGTTTGGAGAAAAGAACTGAATATCCGTGATAGTAACAGATACAGCAGAAACATTATGAATTGTGAACCAATGGATTGGTGGATCTGGTTCTTCGAAATATAGAACATCGGCATGGATTTTGATTTTTCGTCTATTGCATTTTTGCGTGTAGTAAATACTATACGCAGAAAGTAAGAGAGCCAAAAGCGCTATTGCAAAATTCAATTCATCGAGGGACAGGCTTTTGAAAACATTAATTATAGAAGCCATAAAAGTACTCCTTTCTTTGGAAACTTGGGTACTGGCATACCCTGTAAGAAAAGTATAAGAGAAAAAAGGGAGAAAGACAATGTCAGGATATAATTTTAATCATTTTACAGGAAAGACAAGAGGTAAGGCTTCGAGAAAGAAAAAGATTCGAATGAAACAAAATCATAAAGATAAGTATGAGAAATATTCCAATAACAGAGGAATAGTGAGGTAAGTATAAGAGTGAAGAAAATTATATTTGTATTATTTGCGTGCTTAATCCTCTTAACAGGGTGTAGTCAGAAAATAACAGAAGGAGAGATATATGAAAAAGAATTTCTTCCAGAAGAAACAAGAACAATTATAATACCGATGATTCATACGAATGGGAAATCATTATACACGACATATGTGCCGGTAACACATCATTATCCAGATAGATGGCGCATTTCTATTAAATCGATAGAGAAAAATGACGATGGCGATTATGATACAGCCGACTACTATACGACGGAAGAAGTATATAACAGCTGTGAAGTTGGAGATATGTTTTCCTACGATGAAAATAGGGACTGTGAAGAGGAACCGGTTGAGAAGAGTAAGTAATGCAGGAGGTGCAGAGTGCAAGGATATTACGATTCAGAACATAGCGGAAAAGGATTGGAAACGCCAACAGGACAATTAAATATTAACGTTAAAAATCTACCAGAGTTTAAAGAATTGGTAGAACAGGCAAAGCATCAAGCCGACCAATTGCAACGAACAATTAATCAGCTTAGTTACTTTGAATTGAAAATCGATTTTAGCTGTGGTGAAGAAGTTACTTCGGAGTAATAGAAGATACACTCTTGGTGACTCATTTGATAGGAAAATATACCAGAGAACCGCAACAAGTACAAACCATTCCACATAACCTATAAAGAGGTGATGCAGTTTGAAACATATATTTATTTTAAGACTTATACGAAAAGAAGATGGAAGTCTTATTTCTGAAAGAGATATGGATACTATGGCGGAAAAAGATAAGGATGAAGCCGTGAATGAGTTAAACGGGAATTCTGTTGGATATTTAGGATACCAGAAGTAGAAAACCGCTTAGGCGGTAGAAGGGAGGACAAGCATGAAAAGAAGAGGACCAAGAACAAAATGGCAGAGAATCATCAGAGAAACGGTGTTTGAGATCCTGATCGGCGCCGCAATCGGACTTGCATTTGATGTAATGTTATTTATCTGGTTGCTTGTAAGGTGAAGGAGGTGAGAAAAAATGCATGAGATACCCAAGATACTGACAGAGAAAGAATTTGCCAAGCGACTGCAGCTGGCCAAAGAAACTCTGAACGAATATAACTGTAAAAATGACATCGAAAAAGGCTTAATCGTAATGTCCGGATGGGTAAGCGCTGATGGCCAACCGGTATATACACCGGCACAGCTTAAGAGACTGTTTGATCTAGTTTACAAAGGAGATGATACCGATGGGACAGAGAATGTGGCAGACGCCATCTGCTAAGCAGGAGTGCAGGAACTGCGCCTACATGAGAGATTTGGGCGATGGAGAGTGCATATGCGGGAAAGACCCATCCATAACGGTCATGGAAGAGTACCAGGAATCAGAAGACTACAGATCCTGTGGATGCCCGGAATGGAGATGGGGATAGTGATACAAGTGAATAAAAAAATAAGGCACATCATTATGCGGATGATGTACCTCAAGACTTCTTCGCCTACCGAAAATATAAGTCAAAATCATAATACCATCGGCGGGCGGAAAAGTCAAGAAATACGGGCATTTTCGTCCGTTTTCATCACTTGTTAAGAATATTAAAGATAGGACATACAGGTGGATGAAAAAGAGATATAAAAGACTGATATATACGTTTGAACATTCGGTAGAGGTATATGAATACCTGGATGGGAAGTATGGAGCACCGGGAACGAAAAGAGGGAAGAAGAGAAAAGCCACATTGGAAGAGATCCGATTCCGGAATCAGTGGAATAGAGAAAGAAAAGCAAGGCATAAGCTGAAGACGTGGTTCCATGAGAATGATTACCTGGTATTGTTCACATACAAAAAGAATAAGCGTCCACCTGATATGGAGACTGCAAAAAAGCATCTGGCGCAAGCCATGAGGAAGGTGAGAGAAAAATATAAAAAAGCTGGGAAGAAAATGAGGTGGATGGCAAATATCGAAGTAGGTACAAAAGGAGCCTGGCATGTACATATAGTTATAAATCGGATACCGGATGCGGACATCATCATTAAGGATGCCTGGGAGCATGGAGCAGTAACCTTCAAGCACCTGTATGAGGCAGGAGATTTCAGAGATCTGGCCGGATACATCACGAAAACACCAGAAACATGTGAACGCTATGGAGAACACTTGAGAGAGACAAGCTATCATGCGTCCCGCAATATGCCTCTGAAGGAACCGGAAGAAGAACGCTTTGTGCAATGGAGAGAGATCAAGGACAGGAAAGGCTACTACTTAGATAAAAATACATACTACGAAGGAACAAATAAATTCACCGGGTACAAATACCGGTATTACACCATGATTAAGTTGGATAGGAGGATTTAAAATGCTGATTTTAGATAGAGCAAGCGAAAACAAACTGGAAGAGCTGGTATTAGTATCTCGAAAACTCAATGGAGTATTGAGAGAAATCTACCCGGGAGTACATAAGATTGAACCGGATCGCGCCGCTCTACTGTGGTGTGCAATCGATGATGAAATTGAAAAAAGACAGAAGCAGATCGACAAGATTCTTGCGACGGAGAGCGGAGCAGAACAGATTGTACTACGGAGAGCCTGCAGTGAGTTAAAAAAAGAATACGAACAGTACAACCAGTTAATGGAAGAACTCTATGGAGAAGAACTTCTACCAGCCACTATTCCGGAACTGCTGATTGGATCCGTGAAGAGAGCAACACTGGAGATGAAAGAGTCGAACCAAACACTGCAGAATATCAAAGAGGCAATGAAAGAACATGTTTAGAGTAGATATTTACATAGTCACAAAATGCAGTTCCAACAGTAAAACACTGGGAAAATATGGATTCGTATGCACCTGTGCTAAGAAGTCCGGAGAGATTGGAAAAATCCAAGATACCGGTCAGATAAAAGGCACACGACACGAAACAGAAGTAAAGGCGATCACAGAAGCATTGAGCCGCCTGAACCAGTCATGCGAGGTCCATATTCACTGTGAGGATACGTTCGTGGTCAACATGATCGACTATCACATTAGTGGATGGGCTGGAAATGACTTCCGGAAAACCAATGGAACACCGATCGCCAACGCAGAAGGCTGGCAGAAGCTCTGAAAGAAGATGCAGGGGCATTTGATCAGGATGAAAAAGGGACGACATGCATACAGCAACGAAATTAGAAAAACAATGGAGGATACATAGATGTTTGATAAATTTGGAGAATTTGACTCTGCTGACGAAATCAACAGGGAGGCAGCAGCACAGTTAAAAGAAGGGGATCTGGACGCTATTAAGACAATAGCAGAAGAAAATGGCTTAGATCCGGAGGACGCAGAGGATTTTTGCACCGGTGCAATAGATTCTCTGACTACTCCATTACTGGCAGCGATCGGGAAATTGGAAATGGAATCGAAAGATTTAGGACTCAAAAACATGATGGAAGACTGGAAAAACTTCCTGATTCAGATGTGTGAAGAAGATGACCAGATGGCGCAAGCTGTACGTAAGAAAGGAAAAAGTCTTGAAAAATGTATGGCACAGATATTAAAAGTATCGTTTGAAACGAAAGCGCAACTGGATGATAGAATCGTACGGGCAGCAGGCTTAAAACCACCTATCTATCTTGGAATTCCTGGAAAAGCACAGATTAGAAAAATTGCAGAAAAATATTATAAGGGTGAAGAAAAATGAGAACATACAAAGGATTCACAGAAGATCTGAAAGCAACCTACGGGAACGGAATCTTCCAATACGAGCCTGGAAAAACATACAGGGAAGAGAAAAGTAAAACCAGAAGTACAGGCTTCCACGCTGCAGAATATCTCCCAGACTGCATGATGTGGTACGGGCTGAACGATAAAAGCCGGTTCTTCTTGTGCGAATCAGGAGGAAGTATCGATGAAGAGGACGGCTGCTCCATGGTAGTATCCACGGAATTGACGCTGATCAAAGAACTGGATCTGCTGGATATCGCCGGCCACACCATGATGTACATGGTCGAGCACCCGCAAAGAAAATGGATCAGTATGGTGGGTGGAGTAATGATCACGAGCGATGCTGCACATACAGGAGCAGGCAGACTGCTTGCAATAGCAAGAGGAGAAAGACCGATCGTATACGGGATTGAGGGAACGGCGGTCGGATGGATCCTTGAGAGCGAAGGAAACATTATAGCGGCCAAGGTTGGCATAGTAGGACAAGCTGGAATAGAACCGGGAGTAAAATATACGATCACAGCCAACCGGGAACTCGTGGAGGTGCAAGATGAAACGGAAAGCAATTGAGAAGATAGAACCAGCAAAGACCAGGAAAAAAGGGCATATCGCGACAGTCCAGACATTAGACGATATTGCAATCATTAATGTATTCAATGACAAGGTTCTGGCAGTGAGATACTGCATCAACTGCAAAACAGGAGAACACGAATATTGGACCGAAAAGAATGGCTGGAAGAAAGGAAAACTCATAACAGCAATAGAAGGAAACTGGTACGAATGGGTATGGATGAAACATGATTATAAGTATCCAAAGATTGCTTCAGAGGAAGATAGAAAGAGACTCTTGGATATAACACAGGATAAATATTGCGCAAACGATGTATGGAGTCGGATAGATCACATGGAATACAGTTACGATTATGACATTCGGCAGACTGCAGAACATAACAGAAGAGCGAAGATAAATAATTTCATGATCAAAGCACCGAAGCTTCCGAAAGATGCAGATGAATGGTTCTTTGAAAAAACAACTGGCGAGGATTATATGTTTAAAGAAAAAGGAACAGAGAACTTCAGCTGTACAAATTGTGGAGAATCATTTGACAGATCTGAGTTGACGCCGATACATCAGGGCAAAAAGAAAGCGACTCACAATGACATGGTGCGATGCCCGTCTTGCGGGAAACTCGTTCAGGTAAAAACGAGAACAGATCATATCACAGCCCCCCCTGAGAGCTTATATAAACTTGATAAGATCGACGAAACAGCAAGTGTATTAAGAATCTTCCGTGTAGATATCGAATGGGATTCCGGAAGGCATCGGATAGAAATTGATGAAGAAATACGCATTGTGATATACAAACAGGACCTCTTTAAGAGCAATAGATACAATTACAAGATTTTTTACAATATCCCATGGGAAGGATGGCATAAAAGCAACAACCTGAATTACCGGGCACGGGATGGCTATATGTATCCTGGAGATTACAAGGGAACGCTGAAGAACACCGCTTATGAAGATGGCACAAGGATCGTGGAATTCCTGGCAGCAGCCGGTTGGAAATTAAACTACAACCGTCTGCTATCCGGAGTATACCAGGTAAAAGGTTACGCAGAAAAGATAGAATATCTGGCCAAAGGACGATTCCGGAATCTACTGAGAGAAACTGTTGCATGTACAGAATATCCGGGATGGAACATGGCATACTACGGACCATTAGACATAAGGGCAAAGAACATAAACAAAATGTTCTACATCAACGATCGGCAAAAAATCAACCGGATCCGTGACGAAAACGGCGGAAATGAAATGGTTCGCTGGATGCAATATTCAGACGAAACAGGAGAAAAGATACCGACAGAAACTCTGAGATGGCTGCTGAGATGTGGACTTGGGCCGGAGGATATTAGATATCATGCCGGAAAGTATCTGAGCACTACACAGCTGATGAATTACATCAGCAGGCAGCAGAAAGAACAGTATCCGGGATTCACGGAAGAAGCTGTCCTGGAGCAGTACAACGACTATCTGAGCATGTGTAAAGCATGCAACAAGAATATGCAGGACGAGCTTACATATCGGCCGAGAGAGCTGAAAAGACGGCATGATGAAATTGTGATCGATAAACAACAGATGGATATTCTGAAAGAAATGATGGCAAGCCAGGCAGAAAGAGAACAATATGCTCAGGAAATGCGGGAGAAATACCCGACAGCAGAGCAGACCTTACACGAGATCAAAGAGCGCTATGAGTACGAAAACGAAGAATACAAGATCATCGTACCGGAATCACTGGTGGATATCGTAAAAGAAGGACGTGCCCTGCATCATTGCGCCGGCAGCAGTGAGCGGTATTTTGACAGGATCGAGACAAGAGAAACCTATATCTGTTTCTTGAGAAGAAAAGAACAGGAAGGCGTGCCGTTCTACACGATTGAGGTTGAGCCATCCGGAACGATCAGACAGCACCGGAGCTACATGGATGAAGAACCGGGAATTGAACAGATCAGAGATTTCCTGAAGGAATGGCAGAGAGTTCTGAAGAAACGTCTGACCAAAGCAGACAAGGAGCTGGCCAAGATCAGCAAAGAGAAGAGAAATGCAAATATAGAAGATCTGAAAGCAAAGAACAATACAAGAGTCCTGCAGGGACTGGCAGAAGACTTCATGGACGCAGAAGAAATCGAAGAATTATTAGAAAAGGCGGTATAAGATGGACGAGCTTATAAATTACAACGGGTATGAAGAGTTTAAACAGGCAGTAAACAGAGTATTAAACAGAACGGTGGAGGACTTTGTCCTCACCGGTTATCTGCTGAAACAGGCAAGAGATACAGACATTCTTCAAGGTTCCGGATATGCAGATGAAAAAGAATTTGCCTGGAGCGAATACAAACTGGACACCTCTCAGGTATCGAGATATATAAAAATCAACGATAAATTTTCAGAAGGTGGCTATTCCCCGAAACTGCAGGACCAGTACCAGGGGTTCGGTTATGCGAAACTTGCATTAATGTTGACACTTCCGGAAGAAGTAGTAGAAGAATTGACACCTACATACAGCAAAACAGAGATTCAGGCAGTAAAAGAGGAAATCGAAGAGGAAGAGAAAATCACAGATATCGAAGTAATCCTGGAAGGACAGAAGGAAGAACAGAAAGACCTCGGCAATCTGGAAAAAGCATTGCACCAAATATTCCATGATGAACCGGAATTATATAAAACTATGTACGAAACAGTACGGACAACCTGCGGAACAAAATATCTGCAGGAAGTACTTGCACCGGATGGAGATAAGATCTACAGCACACGCATTCAGGGAATTGGACGGATTATGCTCTATATGCATGAGTCGAAAGATATTACATTGCACATGGTCCGGTCGGGAGATAAAGAGTTCTATTCCTGGGACGATGCATTGAGCTACTGCACAATGATCACAGACGGCGAAGATGCGGAAAAGACCTGGGAAGAGGTGTATGGAGAAGAATTCCCGAAAAAAGAAGAAATTGCACCGGTGCAACCGAAAAAGAGAAAAGAATCCAAGGTGGTAAAAGCGAAGAAACCAGAACGGAAATCTATAAAAACGGAACGATCGGAAACAAAACCAGCAGAACCACAAACAAAACAGCCGGATCCACCGACAAAAAGCGAGGAATTACCAACAAAAAATGAAGAAAAACAAACTGAGACACCTGACACCACTGCAGTACCTGCAGAAACAAAAGAGAAAGAGTCAGAAAAGGCAGAAGAAACTCCGGAAACAAAAACCGAGTTCCAACAGGAAATTACTGATGAAACTCAGATTCCGGGGCAGACAGAATTAATCAAAGATTTCCCGGAATACTGCCCGCCGGATATGAATACTCCGGAACAACAGGATCAATCAGAAGTCAAGCCGGCATATGCTACAAGAAGAATATATATAGCATCTGTCGATGCCGATACGGCAGCAGAATACATGGGAAAAGCCATGGAAAAGGCAATCCGTAATATGCCGGGAGTAAGTTTCGGAGTCTTGACGAAGGAATCATTCTGGAAAGAATTCTTCGAAACCGAGGTTGATCGGAATGGAGCTGAGATTGAATGTGTGAATTAATGTTTCCGAAGCCAACCAAGAAGAAAAAAAGAAAGCACCATCCAGCTCCGATCGTGGACACCGTAAAAGGCGAATGCTTCCTGTGCCGACTGGAAGGCATCCGCCGGCAGCAGTACACAGAAGAACACCATGTATTCTACGGTGGCGGATTAAGACAGGTAAGCGAAGAGAATGGCTTCAAAGCCTATCTGTGTCCGGCTCATCACAAAGACGGACCGAGGGCAGTACATAACTGCAGAGAGACCAGAGAACTGTTATGCCGGATATTCCAGAGAAAGTATGAAGAAACCCATACGAGAGAAGAATTCAGAGCATTAGGCATAAAGAATTACTTGGAGGATGAAAATGGATAGAGAGATATTATTTAAAGCAAAGCATGAACATGTAGTAGTCGCAAATAAAGACCTGGAAGGGCAATGGGTAGAAGGTCTTCTCTGGGATGAAGACTATATTTATAGCAAAGACCTGGAATGCGAAATGCTAATTGACAAAAATACCATTTGCGCCTATACGGGATTGCATGACAAGAACGGCAAAAGAATATGGGAAAACGATATCCTGATGTGTCACGACAATCCGAAAGATCTTGTAAAAGCAGTATTCGGAGAGTTTAACGTCATAGAAGTGGAAAGCGAAGAAGTAATAGACAGTGTAATTGGATGGCATTACGAAGTGATTCCGACGGATGCGCTCAGCAAGTGTGAACCGTTCTGCTACTCAATGCCATTAACAGACACGTATATTATGCTGAATGAGATGGAAGTGATAGGCAATATATTTGATGATCCGGAATTGCTTGAAGAAAGGGATAGAAAAGATGAAAGAATGGAAGAAACAGAAAGAATATGACGGAACAAATTCATATACGCTTATATTCGGCCACCATCTGAACAAGCCAAAGAACATTCTGTGTTTATTCAGAGGAGAAATGACTGATGATTGGTATACAACATCGAGCGTGCTTAGAACTAATTGGACATGGTTAGCATCTGGAACAACAACGGATGATGAAGCGAAACTTTTGGTAGAGGAAATGATACAGGAACACTATGAAAACGAAATAGGATATTACCAAGAAATACTGGATGAATTCGAACGGGGTGATAAAAATGAGACTGATTGATGCTGATGCAGAGATAAAGAAAATCGAAGAAGAAATCGAGCGGTCATACAAAGTCATTGACCGATGGAGATCAGGAGGAATGCCTGGCAGCAGTCTATATGACATAGACGAAAAGGTACGAAGAATTGAGAAAAACATAGAAAATTGCAGAATAGAAATCAAAATGCTGAAAAGCTACACTACAGCATACAATCCAGAAGCAATTGTAAAGAAACTGGAAGGCAAGATAGAATATGCCGGAAGATTAATGGTAGAAAAACCGGCGGATAAGCTTGATGAAATTGCCAATAATACAGCAGAAGATTACATACAGGCATATACAGAAGCGATCGAATTGGTGAAAGGCGGTGGAAACATTGAACAGCCAGGAATATGACCAGATAGAAGAAGCGGCCAATAGACTGCAACACGAAGCAAGTGTCAAATGCAGCAGAGAGCTTGAAAAAGCCCAGAAGTATAAAGAAGGTTATACACAGGGAGTAGAGGATCTGCTGAGATGCATAAGAAGAGGTGAATGACATGGAGATAAAAGAAAAATTAAAACACTGGTCCATAATGGTACTGACAAACCGGTGCCTGGGATGCTGCTTATTCTGCGAATGGTGGGATATGTGTAAATGGGAAACGGAGGACAGGAGAAAGAAATCATGATACAGAAACACCCAAAAGATTGGCATGAAGTACTTACAAAAGAAACGGAGAGATAAAGAATGAGTTTACAAGAATGGGCAAAAAATGAAGTTGAAATCGCATGCAAAAGAGAAAATCCGGATAGAAAAGAAGGCGAATTTGATTATGGATGCGCTTGCTACGAAAGTGCATTAAAGGCATTTGAGAGCTTATGCGAAGATGGTCACAGTGGTATGAGTATCGGATTCACAAAACAGATTTTGAATAGACTGATCGATGGAAAGCCACTGACTCCGATAGAAGATACAGAGGAAATGTGGAAAAGATCATGGACAGATGAGAAAGGAAAACATTATCAGTGTTCGAGAATGAGTAGCTTGTTTAAAACAGTAACTCCGAATGGAGAAATAAAGTATTCAGACATTAATAGGTGTTACTGTGTTAATCGCAATCATCCTAATTATGGATACCACAATGGATTTATCGGAAGTATATATGATGCGATGTATCCGATCACGATGCCATACGCACCGGCGGATAAACCGGACAAAATAGTTTGTGATGAGTTACTCACAGATCCTAAAAATGGAGATTATGATACAAAAGCAATAATTTACATAGAAAAACCGGATGGGAAGAAAGTGAAAATAAACAGATATTTTAAAGAATCCGAAGAATCATTTAAGGAAATATCATGGTTAGAATATCAAATCCGCAGATACAAAGACTGGAGAAGGAGGAAGTGGTTAGGAAATGACGAGGAAAGACATTCTTAAAAAATACGGATTCAGCTGGATGAGCAATGTCAACCTGAAGGAAGAACTTTCGGAACAGGCGGCAGCAGAATTTGAAGATTTGATAAGAAACCTGGCCGAACATAACCGTGGACCAGCACCACCAGAAACAGGCTGGAAGAAACGGATGTACAACCAATTCATGAAAGGAGCAGGCAGATGACACGAAACATGATCATCGGGATATGGCTAACAGCATTCCTGCACCCTGTAATTTTCCCATGCGTCCTACACACAGCAAAGGAGATGGAAAAATGGTGGGACAAGAAGAGAGTACTGTGGCACGTAGAGCAGCTCCGGAAGATAGAAGAAAAATATAAAGAATAGCACCAACTGGCATTGTATCACGAATAACCAGTCAACATAGAATTCCCTCCGGCATCGGCCGGAGGAGAAAGGAGAGGCCGTGGCAAAAGAAGTTAAGGAGTCTCCGAATAAAGACAGACACCTGTGTAAGAAATGCGTCTACAGGTCAGGGAGAACCGGAATGGGACGCTGTAACTATATCGCAGTTGCAGGACACAGCAGAGGCTGTAAGCCGGAAGAATGCACAGTATTTGTAAAGGGGAGGAAGCGCAAGAAAGCGCTGTGGTAAAAAACATGTGTGCGATATCGCACAGAAAGGAGAACCATGAATCATGAAGGTTATCAGGATCCGACAGCAGAAAGGGCGTTGCGCAGACACAACCAGATGCCCTACCATATGCGCAGGGCACTGACCGATCTGCAAGACATAGCAAGTTTGTTTGGATTTGATATCATAACAATCAAGGACAGGCGGACGGGGAGGAAGTATAGAGTTGAAGAGAAGACCGATCAATAAAGATAAATATGGAATCAGCAAACACAGGTATCTGGAGGTCATACATCATTGCTTACAATATCCGGAATGGCGGGAAGAACTTGAAAATATGACAGATACTGTGAAAGCAATACAATATGGCCAAGAAGGAAAGGGGAGTCCAAGCCAGGCATCGGCTACAGAATGCCTGGCTATCAAACGTGCGGAGCTACAGGAAAAATGTGAACGAATCGAGCAGACAGCAATAGAGGCGGATGCAGATATCTATCAGTGGTTATTAGAAGGGGTTACCACAGATTATGCGACTTACATATACCTTCGGGATGCCAAAGGGCTCCCGTGCGGGAATCAGAAATATTACAGAGCAAGGAGGAAATTTTACTGGTTGATGTCAAAAAAAATATAAAACACACAAAACATCACCACTCACGGCACATAAAAGTGTGTTATTATGATATTGTCCGAAAATTGAAAAGGACATATTCACCCTGAAGGTGGCAGCAGATGATGCTGCCACCTTTTTACGTGAAAATAAAAGATAAAACGAGATTGTTGAAAGATAAAAATCAAAAACGAAATGAATGAGGGGTGGTGAGGCGTGGCAAGAGCACCTGATCAGAGGGCTGTTGAAGCAAAAGAATTATATGACAAAGGGATGAAATTAATTGAGATTGCTAAGAAACTGGATGTTCCGGTTGGGACAGTCCGGAGCTGGAAGAACAGACAGTGCTGGGATAATGCAACGTTGCAAAAGAAAAAACGCAACGTTGCGAAAAAAAGAGGCGGTCAGCCGGGGAACAAAAATGCCAAAGGACATGGCGGGACAGGACCGCTGGGAAACAAGAATGCAGTTAAGACAGGAGAGTTCGAAACTCTCTTTTTTGATACCCTGAATCCGGAAGAACTGCAGCTGGCCGAGACGATTGGACTCGACAAAGAGCAACTGCTTTTACAAGAAATACAGCTACTTACGGTTCGTGAATACCGCATGTTGCACCGAATAGAAGCATTGAAAAATGCTGAAACACAGCAAAACGAGGATGAGAAGTCGCCACCGGGGATGACGGTAGTAAAATACACCGATGGACTGGAAAAAGGAGACTGTACAGAACTAAAAGAATATGCCGGAATACTTGGACAGATACAGCAGATAGAAGATGCACTCACGAGGGTACAGGCCAAGAAACAGAAAGCAATCGAAACTATCCATAAGTTTGGCTACGATGATGCCAAGTTAGAACTTGCTACGATGCAGTTAGAACTCCAGATCATGAAACAGGATGGAGGATCGCATGAAACAGCGGACGACGGATTCATGGATGCCATGAACGCTACAGCTTCAGAAGTTTGGGGTGATCAGGATGTATGAAAAGATCACAAATCTGAAGAAAAAGATCCAAGATATGAAGAAAAGCCGTCTGCAGACAGTATATAACCAAATATTCAAGTTCAAACCGTTCTCAAAAAAGCAGAAACAGGTGCTGACATGGTGGTGTGCGACGTCGCCCGTAAAAGATTACGATGGGATTATAGCAGATGGAGCTATCCGATCGGGAAAGACAGTATGTATGTCGCTATCCTACGTGATGTGGGCGATGGAAACGTTCAACGGACAGAATTTCGCCATGTGCGGGAAAACCATCGGATCATTTCGAAGGAATGTACTGTTTTGGCTAAAACTCATGCTAAAGGCAAGAGGCTACGGTGTGGTAGACCACAGAGCCGACAACCTGATAGTGATCACAAGAGGAAAAACGACCAATAACTTCTACATATTCGGTGGAAGGGACGAAAGCTCCCAGGACCTGATACAGGGAATCACACTGGCAGGAGTCTTCTTTGATGAAGTGGCGCTTATGCCGGAAAGTTTTGTGAATCAGGCTACTGGCCGATGTTCGGTAGATGGATCGAAGTTCTGGTTTAACTGCAACCCTTCCGGACCTTACCATTGGTTTAAGGTCAATTGGATAGACAGAGCCGTTGGATACATTGGAAAAGAACGGGCAGCAGAGTTAAGGGCGAAAGATGAACCGGTCAAGAATATCCTATACGCACATTTCGTAATGGACGATAACCTGAGCCTCAGTGAAAAGATCAAAGAAAGATACCGGAATACATACAGAGGAGTATTCTACAAGCGTTACATTCTCGGCCTGTGGGCGATGGCAGAAGGTGTTATCTATGACATGTTCGATAATGAAAAGCATGTGGAAGATCCGAATGCATTCCAAACAAAGCTGATAAATAGCAATAGATACGTTAGTTGCGATTACGGAACACAGAATGCCACAGTTTTTCTGCTGTGGAACAAAGGAACAGACGGTGTTTGGTACTGCACCAGAGAATACTATTACTCTGGACGAGACAAAGGAAGGCAAAAGACAGATGCAGAATATGCAAAAGATTTAGAAAGCTGGCTGGATGGAACAGAGATTAAAGCCGTTATCGTCGATCCGACAGCAGCTTCATTTATTGCTGAGTTGAGAAAAAGAGGATTTAGAGTAATAAAAGCAAAGAACGATGTAGAAGATGGTATCAGACTGGTGTCCACAAAGTTGAATTTGATTAAAATTATCTTTTCCAATGTTTGCCAAAACACAATCAAAGAGTTCGCATCGTACATTTGGGATGCAAAGGCCGCTGAACGAGGGGAAGATAAGCCGATAAAACAATATGACCATGCAATGGACGCAGTAAGATACTTTGTATATACAATCTTTGGGGATAAACCTCGTTTAAATAGAAACCTGAAAGGAGGACTATAAAGTGTTATTTCGATTGCCGTCAGAGGAAGAGCTGACAGATAACAAATTGAATGAATTCATAGCAAAACATAATGCAGAGTGCGCCTTTCGGTTCAAACATCTGAAAGATGCGTATGAAACAGACTACCAGATTTTTCACCAGAAGCCGAAGCCGGATTATAAACCAGACAATCGTATTGCTGTGAACTTTGCAAAATATATGGTGGATACATTTAACGGATATTTTATCGGGAATCCAATTAAGATATCTGTGGATGATGATGCTGCAGGCAACATCAAAAAATATGTGGAGCTCCTGGATCAGTACAATGATCAGGACGATAACAATGCGGAGCTGTCGAAGATCTGTTGCATTTACGGAAAAGGATACGAGATGTATTACGTGGATGAACTGGGAAATATCGGGATTACATATCTGACACCGTTTGATGCTTTTATGATCTATGATGATTCGGTATTGTGCAGAGAACGATACTTTGTTCGACTGTACATAGATTCGAATGACGTTTTGCACGGTAGTGTATCCGATGCGGAGAAGGTACGTTGGTTCACCCAGAAGGGAAAGCTTATCTGGGAGGAAGAAGAAAAGATACATGGATTTGACGGGGTGCCAGCTACAGAGTATGTGGAGAACAAGGAACGCACATGTATCTTTGAACCGGCAATCTCGATGATTGACGCTTATAACAAAGCAATCAGCGAGAAGGCAAATGATGTAGATTATTTTGCGGACGCGTACATGAAAGTGCTTGGAAGCAGGCTGGATGATGATGATTTAGAGCATATCCGCGATAAAAGGATTATTAATCTGGAAGGAGACGCCGATACTGTTATAGTTGATTTTCTGCAGAAACCAAACGGAGATACCACACAGGAGAACTTGATTGATCGCTTGGAGAAATTGATATTCCAGATCAGTATGGTTGCGAATATCTCAGATGAGAATTTCGGTACAAGCTCTGGCATTGCTATGAAGTACAAGCTGCAGGGAATGAGCAATCTGGCCAAGACGAAGGAGAGAAAGTTTACGTCCGGAATGAATCGACGGTACAAGTTGATCTTTTCCAATCCAGTATCTGGAATGAAAGAAGATGACTGGGTGAAACTGCATTACCATTTCACCCCGAATATTCCATCGAATGTACTGGAAGAGAGTCAGATCGCCGGCAACTTGGATGGAATCGTATCACAAGAGACACAGCTTGGTGTACTGTCTGTCGTGGATAATGTGCAGAATGAGATGGAAAAAATCGAGAGCGAACAGGAAAAAGCCAAGACAGATCCTGTTATGACACAAATGTTCGGAGGTGCGGGTGATGGCAAGCCAGGAGTACTGGAAGAACCGGGAAACGGAAGCAAAGAAACATAATATCATAGACGAAGAAGAGTATAACCGCCAGATTCAGGAAATCTATCAATCCATGATAGATGAAATCACAAAGGAAATAAATGGGTTCTATGCCAGATATGCCAAAAAAGAAGGCATTACGATGGCAGAAGCCAAAAAGCGCGCAGATAAGCTTGACATCGATGCCTATGCCAGAAAGGCAAAGAAGTACGTGGCAAAGAAAGATTTCTCGGATGAAGCGAATGAAGAGATGCGGATCTACAACCTGACTATGAAAGTGAATCGGCTAGAGCTCCTGAAGGCGAACATTGGCCTGGAGATGGTATCAGGCTTTGATGATCTTCAAAAGTATTTCGATAAGAAACTGACAAAGAGAACACTGGATGAATTCCGGAGGCAGGCGGGGATCCTTGGAAAGAGTATTATGAAAAACGAAAAGTATGCTCATGCAATTGTGAATGCATCGTTCAAAAATGCCACATATTCAGACCGTATTTGGATGTACCATGGTATGCTCAAAGCAGAGTTGGAAGGACTGCTTGCATCTGGACTGATTAAAGGAGAGAATCCGCGTAAACTCGCTAGACATCTAACGAAGCGTTTTGGAGTATCAGCCTATAATGCTGAACGACTCATGGTAACAGAGCTTGCAAGAGTGCAGACAGAGGCTCAGAAGCAGTCTTTTATCCGTAACGGTTTTGATGAGTATGTGTATGTTGCATGCACAAAAGGCGATGTATGTCCGATTTGCAAAGGGCTGGACGATAAGCATTTCAAGGTAGATGATATGATGCCCGGTGAGAATGCTCCGCCAATGCATCCGAACTGTCATTGCAGCACAGCCGCATATATGGATAATGAGGCTTATGAGGAGTGGATAAACAGCTATCAGGAACATGGATTGAATTTCGAAGATTGGAAGGCTTCAAGGGAAAGCGAAGAAAGTAAAAAGAAATATAAATATGCTGATACAGTTGTGAAGAAATCACTTCTTACGTCTTCGGAGTACCGAAAGAAATTCAATCAGGTATCCGGCAATTCAAAGGTGAATCGTAGAGCATGGAACATTTCCAAGGATATGCTAAGTCATAGATCTGGTACAAAGTTTGAAGATTTGGCATTTATCAATGTAGTCAATGGGAAATATGCAGTGAACAAAGACTATGATGTAGAGAGCAAGGCAAATATGAATAAACAAATGAAGCAGTTGCTGGAAGAATCGGAGCCAGAAACGATTATCGCAATACATAATCATCCAGGTAGCAGCGTTCCGAGTCTTGCAGATTTGATGACTTGTGTGAAACGAGGGTACAATTTTGGACTGGTAGCTTGTCATGACGGTAAGGTGTACAAATATTGGGTAGATAAGAATAAATTCAATTCTGTGAATGCTGGATTTGCCCTTGACCGGATGGAAACGCAAGGGTATGATAAAGAAGTAAGAACATGGCTAGAACAAGCAGGAGTGTATTTGGAGGTGTGGTAGCATGGATGAAGTGTATAAAAGAATATGCGATAAATTGGGTTGTGAACCTAAAGATATTGCAATTCCGGAGTTCAATACAGAGGATGATTCATGGGAAAGCCCCTTTAAAGTATTGACTAATGAAGAAATGAATTATATAGTGAATCACGGCTGCCTGCCAGGAATTGAACCAATTCAAAAGTAGCGATGCTGGAATGTCTTTGGAGGTGCTTTGATATGGCAGTTGATAAAGAATATGAAAGAATATGCAAAAAACTGGGATTCATTCCATCAGAGTATAAATATGATGGACCGATAGAAGAAGACGATACTTGGGTAAATCCATTCTCGGTTTTAACTGTAGAAGAAAATGATTATCTGTATGAAAACGGATATTTATATCAGAAATAAGTGTCACTAGTTAAAATGAGTAGAATGGATATGAAGTAATGTGGTATGGAAAAATGACACAAGAGCTGGAAAAGCTATATGACGATTACTACAAAATGTTCGGTCGTACTCCTGATGGATATATGGAGCTGGAATACGGAGAAGGCTCATATAAAGTGTATGTGAGAGATATTAAAAAATCATTAAAGCTGAAAAAAGAATTGCCAGAGTTTGTAGAATAAGTGTAAATTACTTCAAGAGTAAGGAAGTGAGATAAATGGCTCAAAATGATTATTTTGTGATTGTATACCGAGTTTTAAAGTACCTTTACGATTGCCTGAAAAAAGGCGAAAAACCAGAAGCCAGAGTATTTAGTTGCATCGACGTACAATATCCCGGAAAATTATTGGATATACATTCTTTTAAGCTTGATTAACGAAGAGTATATTAAAGGGATTAGGGTTAATCATACAAAAGATGGAGTAATTTTTGGTGATTTGCAAGAAGCTATTATCACTCCAAAGGGAATAGAGTATTTATTTGAAAATTCATTGATTGAGAAAGCCAAGAAAACATTGAAAGATGTAAAAGATATGATACCGTTTATTTAGAAAAGCCACTGATCATAATGATTGGTGGTATTTTTATACTCATTTTTCTCGGAAAGGATAGATGCAATTTGATTGAAGTAACCGTCCGCAAGGATGAAATAAAGATATCCGGGCATGCAAATTATGCTGTTTCCGGATCAGATATCGTGTGCGCCGGTGTAACAGCACTTGCACAGACACTGATCAAGTCCATAAAGGACCTGACAGACGATAAAATTGAATATGAGATATCTCCCGGGAGGGTGGATATAAAGTATGGGAATCTATTAGAGAAGTCGAAAACTCTGGTGGATTCCTTTTTCATTGGCATCTGTATGATTGCCGAGGAGTTTCCGGAGTATGTCCGGATCATGTAACTTAATGTGACCGGGATGTCGTTAAACTACACATTCAAGATGCAACGACCTGGGCTTAAATGAATGGGGCGGGGCGGAAAGGATAGATAAGATGAAACACATGAATAATCACTGGAGAATTCCAATGAGCAACCTGCAGTTATTTACAGAACCTGGAGGAGACGGCGGCGGATCCGGAGAAGGGAACGGTGCTGGAGCTGGGGCAGATACTGGAAATAACGGTAACACAACAATGTCATTTGATGATTTCCTGAAGTTGGGAGGCAATCAGTCAGAGTTCGACCGGCGTGTCCAGAAGGCAATTGATACGGCTGTGACAAATGCACAGACCAAATGGAAGACACTGACGGATGATAAGGTATCAGAAGCAGAAAAGCTCGCTCAGATGACTAATGAAGAAAAGGCAAACTATAGGGCGAAGAAAGCAGAGGATGCTTTGGAAGAAATGAAGCGCCAGAATGCCAGATCAGACATGGCGAAAGAAGCACGTAAGATGCTGGCGGATGAGGATATCACTATTCCGGATGAATTGGTTATGAACCTTGTGGCAGAAGATGCAGATGGAACTAAGGCAGCAGTAGAAGCCTTTTCAACTATGTATAAAGAAGCGGTCCAGAAAGCAGTGAAAGATGCGTTAAAGGGGAAAGCTCCAAAAGCAGGTAATGGTGGAGATAAACCACCGATGACAAAAGAACAGATCTTAGCAGTGAAGAATCCGTCAGAAAGACAGAAGCTGATCGCTGAGAACATCACATTATTTCAGTAAGAAAGGAAGTATGAAACATGCATGATATTAGAAGATTAGGTCTGCAGGTATTTGCAGCACCGAATAACCTGACAGGAGAAGTGCAGATCGAGGTAAAAGCCAGAGAGATTGACTTTGTCACATCCTTTGGTAAGAACCTGAAGGCACTGTTAGATATTCTGGGAATTACCAGAATGATCAGAAAGGAAAACAATTCGGTATTAAAGACCAAAACGGTAAAAGGTGAACTGCAGTCAGGAGATGTTGGAGAAGGCGAAGAAATCCCGATGTCCAGATACACAGTAGAAGAAAAGCCTTTTGATACGATCAAGATTGAAAAATATCGTAAAGGCGTATCTCTTGAAGCCATTTCGGAAAAAGGTTATGAGGCGGCAGTACAGGATACGGATGATGAGTTCAAGTCCGATCTGCAGAATGTAGTGACTGATAAATTCTACGCACAGTTAAAAGCCGGATCTCTTACAGGACACGAAACAACTTGGCAGATGGCTGTTGCAATGGCGATCGGAAAGGTTGTGGCTAAGTTCCAGAAGATGAAGAGAACGGCAACCGGAGTAGCTGTTTGGGTAAACACTCTGGATGTGTACAAGTATCTCGGTGCAGCAGATATTACACTGCAGACTGCATTCGGCTTCAAGTATCTGACAAATTTCCTCGGAGCGGATGTTGTATTTGTTACATCTGAGGTTCCGCAGAATGTTGTAATTGCAACACCGCTCAACAACATGATTGCATATTATGTTGATCCGGGAGATTCAGAATTCGCAAAAGCAGGACTTTCGTTCACAACGGATTCAGAGACAGGATTCATTGGGTTCCATACAGAGGGAACATATAGTCGTATGATTTCCGATAACTACGCAATCATGGGCTTACGTCTGTTCTGTGAATATTTAGATGCAATCGCATACATTTCTGTAGGCGAATCTGATACACAGACCTTAGGAACATTAAGCGTAACGTCAGAGGCTGGATCAGAAGCAGGGGATACAAAGCTGACGGTGAAAGAGCAACTGCTGTCACTAAGAAACTGCTGGAAATACAAAGATGCTGCAGCCGCAACTTCAGTAACTTACGGCATGGACGTTAAGAACTGGTCTAAGTGGGATGGTGAATCAGAGATTGCTTCGACAGCAGGGCACCATATCACACTGGTTGAATGTGATCAGAACTACAAAGCTGTTCGTTCTGGTGATGTAGCTGTAACTGTCAATCCAGGAGCATAGGAGGTAAGGAAGTATGTATAAGGTAATCAAACATTTTATCGATCTCCATGATAACGATCACTCTTATAACGAGGGAGATATCTTCCCTCGTGAAGGAGTAGATGTCAGCAAAGAAAGAATCGAGGAGCTGGCCGGCAGTAACAACAAACAGCACACTCCGCTGATCGAACTTGTGGAAGAAGATCCAGACAATACAGCCGGCACAGATACTGCAGAAAAAACATCAAAAGCCGGTAAGAAGAAAGCAGAGAGTAAGATGCCGGAAAACAAAGAGCTGGCAGAGTAGGAGGAGCGTATGATTGAAGATCTGAAAGTCTTGTTGGGACTGCCGGAAGAAATAGACGGAGCCTTAGAAAATAAATTGCTGTTAATTTTAAAGGCTACCAAACAAAGGCTGCGTTTCCTTCTTGGGGGGTTAGAGCCTCCGGAAGAGATGAATTATATCATTCTGGATGTGTCAATCATACGGTTCAACAGAATCGGTTCAGAAGGACTTTCCTCTCACAGTGTTGAGGGAGAAAGCCTTTCTTGGTCAGAAAATGATTTTGCGGGATACATGGATGATATCCGGGCATATCTGGATGATCAGAAAGAATCAAAGAAAGGTAAGGTGAGATTCCTATGAGATATGACACACCTATATACTTCCAGAAACTCACCCCTGGAGAGTATGATCCGGCTACCGGTAATTACGGGGAAGACACGATATCGGAAGATATGAAGTCTGCCTCAGTCATGGATACCGGTACGAATACGATGATGCTTGTCTATTCCGGAATTAAGGAAGGCAGCCTTACCATTCACCTGCAGAATCATTATGACCGGCCATTTGACAGGATTCGCGTAGGGAATAAAACATATGGCGTAGATTTCAGCAGGAAGCTCCGGACGAAGCAGGTATATGTTGTGTCGGAGGTGGTGTGATGGGAGTAAAGCTGATTGGTTTTGAAAAGTTGGAGGCTAAACTGACTAAAAACATGGATCTGTCTGCTGTTAAAACAGTAGTTAAGAAAAATGGAGCAGAAATGCAGAAAAAAGCTATGAAAGAAGCTCCTGTGCTCACCCATCATTTACAAAAGTCAATTATGTTGGAAATTACAGATGGCGGCATGACTGCAGAGGTTGAATCAACAGCGGAATATGCAGGTTATCAGGAATATGGAACGAGATTCATGAAAGGAAAACCGCATATACGCCCGGCATTTGATGAGCAGAAAGGTAAATTTAAGTCGGATTTGGGAAAACTTGTGAGGTGATAAGATGGATCCACAGCAGGAATTGTTCAGTGCTGTTTTGATGGCATTGAAAGAAAAATATGAGGATACGGGAGTTGGTGTGTATGACACGGATTTACCGCCTGAGGACACGCCGTATCCTTTTGTTTACCTGGCGGATTGCTCCGAGAGTGATCAGGCTACAAAAAATGAGATTATCGGCGAGACTAATCTGATGTTGAAAGTCTGGCATGATAATGTACGGCAGAGAGGAACGGTATCTGGTATCTTGGCAGATATCAAGAACATCTGCCGATCAATCGAACATACAGAACATTATGCCTGGAATATGCAAAGGCCGACACAGAGAATCTTGCCAGATACAACAACAAAACAGCCGCTTCTTATGGGAATCCTAGAAGTGGCATTTAAATTTAGTTAGGAGATGACAATAGTGAAGAACAGAAAGTTATTTGGACTGCAGTTATTTGCAGAAGCAGTAGCAGGAAAAAAGATCGTATATCTGTACCGTATCCTGAGTACAGAGAAAGATCATGATGCAACAGCACTTGCGTTTACAACAGAAAATGAACGTACAAAGTCGAAGGATGCTGATTCGACAGTGACAAAAGATGGTACAGTACGTACACCGGGGGCAGCAGAAGGAGAAATCACAGCATCAAGCCTTTTGAAAAAAGGAGATGAGTTCATCGATGAGTTGGAAGCAGCACTCGACGATGATGAAAAGATGGAGATCTGGGAAGTAAACTTAGCAGAGCCGCAGGCGAGCTCGACTGATAAATTTAAGGCAAAATACTTCCAGGGATATCTTACGGAAATTGATAAGACATCCAATGCAGAGGATAATGTAGAGTTATCATTGACATTTGGACTGGAAGGAAAAGGCGTAGATGGCTATGCAACAGTTACTGCAGAACAGCAGGAAGTAGCAGCATATGTATTTGCAGACACTCAGAAGACAGGAGCTTAAGAGGGCGAGAAGAATCGTCCTCTTTTTTTGATGTGCGACATCGCGCGGAAGGGAGATAAAACAATATGATGGAACTTACAATCAACGGAACAGTATATCAGTTTAAATTCGGGATGGGATTCTTAAGAGAAGCAAATAAGCTTACCGTAGTTCCGGTTCAGGGAATGCCGGGAACAACAAAAGAGATAGGAGCAAGGTATCTGATCGCTAGTGTTGTGGTTGATCAGGAACCGAATGCACTGGTAGATCTGTTAGATTTGGCGAATAAGGGAGAGAATCCAAGAGTAACAAAGGCAATGTTAGATTCTTACATTGATTCGGAAGAGGTAGACATCGATGAGCTCATGGAGAAAACAAAAGATTTTTTATCGAAAACAAATGCTACCAAGAAAGCAGTGAAAGAGATCTTGAAAGAGTACGAGGAACAGATGGCGAAGAAGAAGGCTCAGGAGCTGTAGAAGAAGACCTATATAAGACCGTAGCAAGGAATTGCTTCCGGTATTTTGGCTTCACGTCATTTAAACAGGTGGATCAGCTGACATTGGCAGAATATGAACTTATGATGGAGGCTTTAGAGCTTCGGATGCTTGACGAGAGTTTACATGAACATCGTCAGGCATTTTTGAATTTTGCGGTAAAGGCAGAAAAGAAAGCTGGCAAAGGCAAGACCAAACCAGTTTACAAGAGATTCCGGCAGTTCTTTGATTTCGATAAAGAACTGAAAAAAATGAAGAATCGAAGGAAACCATCCAGATTTGCTGGAATAACCAAACTGCTGGATAGAGAGGAGTGAGAGGATGGCAGAGTCGTATAGTGTAAAAGCAATATTATCAGCGCAGGACAAAAACTTTTCATCCATTATGAAATCATGCCAGGGATATGCAAATAATCTGAAAACTACTCTCACCGGCGGTCTTGGATTTGGTGCAATGGCTGCAATCGGCGGGAAGGCGATGTCGCTGGTGACAAATTCAGTCAGTGATTTGTCGAAAGAGACGATAGAAACATCGGATTCCATGTATAAGTTGCAGGCAGCTATGAGATTTTCCGGGTATTCCGAAGCGGAAATACAGAGAATAGCCGGAGCAACAGGTACATTAAAAACATATGCAGATAAAACAGTATTCTCCCTGCAGGATGTTATGGGTACATTCGGCTCACTTTCGGCAAATGGAATCAAAGACGCAGACAAGTTGACGGAAGCAGTCGGTAATGCAGTTGCTGTATTTGGTGGAGGTGCAAAGGAATATTCCTCGGTAGCACTTGCGTTTTCACAGGCAATGGCGGCAGGAGCTTTACATGCTCAGGATTGGAACCAGATCATTAATGCCAGTCCGCAGCTTGCTGGAGGCTTACGGAAAGAGCTGATTAAGCTGAATCCAACATTAGGGAACGACTTCAAAGGAGCAATGGAAAAGGGTGCAATTACCGCAGACATGCTCGGACAGGCTATCAATAACATTGGTATGACTGACATGGCGAAAGAAGCAGCCACATCCGTAACAACATTTGAAGGTGCTATGGGTAACTTAGAGGCATCTGCAGTAAGCGGAATGATGAAGCTTTATGATACTTTCGCAAAGCCTAAAGTGATTGATTCAATCAATGGGATGACCGGTAAGGTGGAGGCGGGATTTGACAAATTGTCCGTTGGAATTCCAAAAGCAATCGAACTTATATCTCCATACTGGAACGTGCTGAAAACAGATGCAAAAGAGGTAGGGACAGCCTTTGGAGAGGCAGCTGGTGCGATTATTGACGAAGTACAGGAACTTACCGGAGCATTTGGAAAAAAGGAAAGTGTGGATAATTTCTCTGAAAGCATGGGAACAGCAACAGATGCATTAACTACATTTGCGGATTTTCTAAAAGATCATGATAAAGAAGTGGCAAAAGCAATTACGCTGTTACCGAAATTATATGTTGCTTTTAAAGGCTTTAAAATAGTCAGTGCAATCGCCCCTGGTGTCAAAACTTTTGCGGGCGCAATTGTAAGCATGACAGGAAAAGGAATAGCGACGCTGGCAGGTAAGTTATTTGGCGTAGCAGAGGGTGAAAAAGCGGTAGGCACTGCAAGTAAAGAATCATCAGGGACTATCGTAGAATCAGCAAAAGCATTTGTAGCGATCGGAGCAGGAGTAGCATTGATTGCAGCAGGATTTTCCCTTTTGGCATATTCAGCCGTGCAAATCGCACAAGCTGGACCACTGGCAGCAGGAGTACTGATCGGCATGACGGTTGCAGTGGCAGGCTTAATGGTTGTTGCCAAAAATGTGGCGCCGGCTATGACGGTCGGAGCAACCGGATTCATTGCCTTTGGTGCGGCTGTCCTGATAGCGGCAGCGGGGATTGCTGTATTATCACTGGCGGCTGTTAATCTGGCGAATGCGGGACCGCTTGCTATAGGCTGTATGGTTGGTATGGTTGCGGCAATTGCCGGACTTGCCCTTGGCGCAGCAGCACTAGGACCGGCATTGACAGCCGGAGCAGTAGGTCTCGTTGCCTTTGGTGTAGCTATATTACTGGTTTCAACCGGAGCACTGCTGGCAAGTGTTGGGCTTGCCATAGTAGCAGGTGTGCTTCCGACCATTGTGCAATATGGAATTCAGGGAGCGGCTTGCATCGCAACTCTCGGAGCAGGCATGATCGTATTTGGCGCTGGGGCTGCAGTAGCCGGAGCGGGATGCATTGTCCTTGGTGCCGGACTTGTAGTGGTAGGTGCCGGACTTACGGTGGTTGGTGCAGCTGTCCTGATTGCGGCAGCGGGTGTGTTGCTTCTGGCAGCAGGAGCACTTGCCCTTGGCGCCGGTCTTACGGTAGCTGGGGCAGGACTTCTGTTGATGGGAGCTGCATTCCCTGCTGTATCATCCGGAGCTTTAGCAACGGTAGGAGCACTGACAGCCTTAACAGCATTATCATTAGGTCTTGCGGCTGGAATGGGAGCATCGGCTGTTGTAGTGGTAGCATTTGGAGCTGCTATGGCAGGCGGCGCAGTTGGCACCCTTGCAATGGTGGTAGCATTAAAGTCTGTTAATTCAAGCATGAAATCAATTGCATCCAATGCGAAGAGTGCTCAGAGCTCTTTAACAAGTATGAGATCCAGTGTGAACGTAGTGAATGCAGGACTGGATGCACTGGGAAGTAAGGCAAAATCTGCTATCAATGCGCTGATCAGTCAATTTACAAATGCAGAAGGAAAGGCAAAAAGCTCTGGTAATGCAGTTGGAAATAATTTTAATAGTGGAGTGTCAAGTGGCATGAGTCGCGCAGTATCTACGGCAAGATCCATGTCTGCGTCTACAGTATCAGCCATGAGATCAGCTGGATCCGGTTCATACAGTTGCGGTGTATATATAGGAGCTGGTCTTGCAAATGGTATGGCAAGTCAGGTTGGGCGTGTAAGATCTGTTGCGGCGCAGTTGGCAGCTGCAGCAGAGGCGGCAATTGTAGCAAAAGCTAAGATTGGAAGTCCGTCCAAGGTTACTCATAAACTGGGCGGCTATTTCGGTGAAGGATGGGTAAATGGAATTTCTGATAGGGTCACAGATGCGAAAAAGGCAGTATGGAAACTGGTAGACATTCCGGATTTAGTTCCTGTTCCGGAAATTGGAGCTGGATTAAGAATCGGCATCGAAGATTTGAATGATGATTATGACTACACCAGAAACGAAACCTATACCATTTACGTCCCTGTTGAAGTAGATGGCCGGCAGGTGGCAAAGGCAACGGCGAAATACACCAAAGAAGAAATTGAACAGCAGCAGAAAAGAGATCTTCGAAAGAAAGGCATGAGATAAGGAGGGCAGATATGTATAAATTTGTAGACACTACAGAGAGACAGGAAGAGCAGATACTGCCCTCCGAAGCTCTCAATTTTAACGGAGTCTATTTTGAAAATGTAATCCCCGGATATCGGACACTATATGTGTCCGGCCGGGAGATGATCGAAACAGAAATTACAGATTTGGATACGGAGATTATGGATGGATCCAGATATCGAAGAAAACGGTATAAGCCGAGAACGATCACTGTCGGGTATCAGCTGATCGCTAAGAGTAATGCGGAATTCCGGAATGCTTATAACAAATTGAATTCATTACTTGATGTGGCAGAAGCGAAGCTGATCTTCTTGGACGAACCGGATAAGTATTATGTTGGAACGAAGGTGAATGCCGGCGATGTGCCGCATGGCAGGAATGCGATCACTGCAGAAATTGAGTTCTATTGCTCAGATCCATTTAAATATTCCGTAGAAGAGTACGAGGTTGCGCCAACTGCAGATGACGGGACAACATTTGTTGTTGATTATAAAGGAACGTATAAAGCACATCCAACGTTCGAAGCAGCGATGGAAAATGGAGAGAATGGATTTGTCGGATTCGTTGATCAGGATAAACATATTTTACAGTTCGGAAACATCGAAGAGGAAGATGGGGAGACGTACAAAGAAAATGAGACATTGGCTACGCTTCAGGACTTTTTCAATGCACCGGATGATACATCTGGAACGGATTTTATGCATCCTTTCTACGGAGCAAAAGGATCCCTCGGAACATCAACATGGTTTAATACCAAGTTCCTCTCTTTGAAGTCTGCAGGGCAACAGGTTGGCCGCGCAAACGGTGGACTCAGAACCATCATTCTTCCGGCGGACTCAACCGGTGATCAGGAAGGGTGTCAGAACTTTTATTCTTATTTCCATATCCTGTTTTATGCCGGATTGATGGGACAGACCGGAGAAATGTGTATTAACTACCTGACAGCAGACGATAAGCTTATTGCCGGTGTGAACTGGTATAAATCGGATATGAGCGGAAATACAGGACATTATGATCTAGTCTGCTACAATCCGAACAAGAAGAGTACCGATCAGCAGGCGGGACGTGTGCTGAAAACGTACACTTATATGACAAGTCATCTGCGGAAGCAAAATCCGTGGTACTGGAACTGGGGACATTGTGATCTTAGAAAAGAAGGCAGTAAACTTACATTTTTCTATAATGGCAGTTATCCGAGCTTCAATATTCCGGAAATAGCGGATATGAAATGTGCCAAGATTCAGATTGCGATTAAGCAGAGAGGAACAAGATCAGGGAATAAGTATCTTACATACAACGGGATCAATGCTTTTTATTTTCAAAAGTTGCACGTAGAAAAATGGAGAGATGTACCGAATAAATTTGCGCAGGACTGCAGTTTGATTGCAAATTGTTCAGATGGATCAATCCGGATGAATGGTCTGCCAAAGCCGGATCTGGGAGCTCTTGGAAATGACTGGGAAACATTTTGCTTGAAGCCGGGAGTTAATCAGGTTCAATGCTTGTGCTCCAGCTGGGCGAAGAAACCGACGTTTAAAATGAAGTACAGGGAGGTGTTCTTGTGATCATATATTTTGCTGACAGGGCAATGAACATTCTTGGATCAGCATCTACCGGACTGCCGAAGGGACTAATAATTACAAATGATAAAAAGACAGAAGAAATATCCGAAGGCGTGGCAATCTTTGAATGCAATTTGGATTACAATTTTGTAAATCCGGATGAGGACGAAGAACAGGAAGTTGATGTGAAGAAGCTTGCTGCAGTAGGAAATTTCATCTTAAAACAGAGTGCGGACAGCAGTGAAGTGGAAGTATATACGATTATTGATTCGACGATAGATCCGATTCAAAGGGATGCCTCCATCTATGCTGAAGATGCGGGACTGGATCTGTTAAATGAAGTGGTCGGAAAATATGCTGCAGATAAAGCTTATAACATTGCCTATTACATTAATAAATTTGCATATGATTCTGGATTTGAAATCGGAATCAATGAGGTAAGTAATCTTACAAGAAAGTTGTCCTGGGATGGTGAAGACACAGCGACAAAGAGATTACTGAGTGTAGCTACACAGTTTGACAACGCTGAGATTGGATTTGGCTTCAAAGTCGAGAATATGGCTGTGACTGGAAAATACATCAATGTGTATAAGAATAGGGGGAATGATTCGGGTGTTACTTTGAATGTTGGCAAAGAGGTTAGCGGATTTCGAATCAAGAGTTCCATCGCAGATCTTGCAACAGCATACCGCTGTACCGGCGGAACACCGGAAGGATCAGAAAATCCGATTACATTAAATGGTTATAAGTACGATGATGGAGATTTTTATGTAGAAGGATCCTATGTGAAATCCCGGAAAGCACTGGAAAAGTGGAGCCGGTATCAGATTAAGACAGAAAAGAATAAGAATGATGTTGGACATATCGTAAAATCCTTTACATACGATACGACATCGAAATCTGAATTGTGCAATCGAGCCGTATCCAGTCTTAAGAAGATCTGTGATGAAGCTGTTACCTATGAGGTAGAGTTGTTATATCTTCCAGATGGGGTGAAGGTAGGTGACACGGTATCCATTGTTGATGATGACGATAATATATATCTTACTGCAAGACTGTTGAAATTAGAGATGTCAGAATCGAACGATACAAAAGAAGCAGAGCTAGGGGATTATGTAAGACAGGGAAGCGGTATTGATGCAAAAGTTATGGAGTTGGCAGAGCGATTTGAGAAGATCGCTAAGAATCGTAATTTTTATACATGGACAGCCTTTGCAGATGATGAAAATGGAACGGGAATTTCGGCCAATGCTTACGGAAAAGATTATCTCGGAATCGCTACGAACCGGCTTGCGAAAGAAGCTGATCTTTCCGATCCGACGCAGTACACATGGGTAAAGATAAAAGGTGAGCAGGGCATTCCGGGAACAGCGGGTAAAGATGGTAAAACAACATATTTCCATATGAAATATTCGGCGGTACCGAACCCGACATCATACAGTGACATGACGGAAACACCAAACAAATATATTGGAACTTATGCAGATTATGAACTGGATGACAGTACAGATCCATCGAAATATACGTGGGGAAAATTCCAAGGCGACAACGGCGAAGATGGTGCAGATGGAATTCCAGGGAAAAATGGAGAGAACGGCGAGACGAGTTATGTGCATTTTGCTTATGCGACCAGTGCGGATGGAAAAACTGGATTTTCGACAACAGATACTGTCGGGAAAACATATATGGGACAGTATGCAGATTTTGAAAAAGCTGATTCTGAAGATCCGACAAAGTATCGGTGGAGTAAATTTCAAGGTCCCCAGGGCCCACAAGGTGAACAAGGACCACAAGGCTTGCAGGGGTTACAAGGTGAGAAAGGTGAACAGGGTATCCCCGGTCCAACAGGAGAGACAGGTGCCACCGGAGCAACAGGTCCCCAAGGACCGGCAGGCAAAGATGGAACGAACGGAAAGACCAGTTACTTCCATATAAAATATTCCCCTGTAGAGAATCCAACCTCATCTCAGATGTCAGAAATACCGAATACCTATATCGGAACCTACGTGGACTATACAGAACAGGATTCGACAGATCCAAGCAAATATACCTGGTACAGATTCCAAGGCTTACAGGGCGCACAGGGAACACAGGGAATCCCAGGAACCAATGGTGCAGATGGGAAAACATCATACTTGCACATTAAATACTCCAATGATGGCGGTAAGACATTCACATCAAATTCTGGAGAAACAGTCGGGGATTACATTGGACAGTGTACGGACTTTAATCGGGCGGATCCTACTACGGTGGGAGCTTATACATGGAGTAAGATCAAAGGTGAAACAGGAGCGAAAGGCGAAAAAGGAGATAAGGGAGCCACAGGAGCTACAGGTCCTCAGGGACCTCAGGGAGTGAAAGGTGATACTGGTGCGACCGGACCACAAGGTGTAAAAGGTAATACAGGACCACAAGGACCACAGGGGCCACAAGGGCAGACAGGAACAGCTGGTAAAGATGGACAAATGCTCTATGCGACATGCGATACTGCAGCTGGAACCGTAGCGAAAGTTGCAAGTTTGGCGGCTGGAACATTATCTCTCAAAGCCGGAGCAACAGTAGCTGTTAAATTTACTTATGCAAATACCGCATCCAGTCCAACACTTAATATTGCTGGTACAGGTACAAAAGCAATGTATATCCAAGGTGTCCGGGATGTATATTGGACCGACGGAGCAACCGTAACCTTCACATATGACGGTATAAACTGGAGAGTGGCATCCGAACCAGTATATGCGCCAACAGCTACGATCGGTAATGCTGCTGGATTCAATGTGTTTATAGATGGAACCAGTGTACAAGTTAGGAAGGGGACTGAAGAACTTGCATCCTTCAAAGGTGACGAGATTCGATTAGGAGAGGGTGTCGATTGTGCAAAAGTATTTATAGGTGATCTGGAAATAGGTGTAGATGGAGCAGAAACATATCTTAGAAATTCATCTACGAGAATTTCAACGAAGGCATCACATGAGGGCGGATCGGCATCAGTACCATCAGTAGTCGTTAATGATACAGATACGTATGTGAACGGCGAGAGTATGACTGCTTTATTTACAAAGGTGGATAACAAGACGAACAGAGAGTGGACATTACTAAAGAACCAGACCTCAGCAGGAAACTCCACAATTACAGTCGATGTATCGCAGTATTCAGAGTTCATGATCACGTGCGGACTTGCAAGCAGTACAAATGGAAATTATTACCGAGAACTTGCAAGCACGATCGTACCGGCACAGGTATTAACAAGTCGTTCTGTTGTAGATCACGGGTCCGGTTCACATCAAGCATATTATTCTAGTGCATACAATGGTGGGATCTCATATTTGAGTAGCAACAAGATTAAAATCTACAACAACGGAGGTATCACAAGATTATACGCAAGATAATCGGTTGAAAATGAATCTTTCTTGGAAAACTTCTCCTTCTGCTGTATAATGACAGTGGAAGGAGAGTGTAGTAATAATGAATAAAATGTTACAGTTCTTTAGCGAAAATAAAGATGCTTTAACTTCAATCGGAATATTACTTACTTTTTTAATCAGCAGTATTTCGCTTTATTTTTCTGTTAGAAACAACAAAGCAGTACATTATGTCAATGCTGTTACCCAAAATAGAGTTGAGTGGTTATACAAATTCAGAGAATATATATCAGATTTGATTAGTACAACAACGATTGATAATGTAGACAAGGGGATGAAAGATTCAGATACATATAGAAAGCATATAAGTGAAATAGAAAAATTGAGATTTTTAATACATATGCATTTAAATTTTTCAGATGAAATTGATAGGAATATTGATAGGTGCGTAGAAAAGCTAGTCTTTTATTACCAAGGACTGCGTGCTTCGTATTTACGATATTATGAAAAAGAATGTTACGAAAAAGAGTTTCGCCAAGAATTGGAAAAATATTTGATAAATAGGAGTATATGGGAAGAAAAACTCTTGAGACATGTTCGAGTGTATCTGAAATTTGAATGGAATAGAATTAAAATCGAAGCGACTGGAAGGACATATAAGAAAAATAAGCAATGTGAAGATTTGAAAAAATTATATGAATTATATGATGGCAATAATAAGAAGAATCATAATGAGAGAGGTTAACACCTCTCTTTTTCTATGCAAGGAGGTGAATACATGGAAATCAGAGCGAGACCGAAAGGTCTTATTTTTATACGCAAAATTAAAAAATCGAGGTACATAGAGTGTATGTAGACGTAAACACAATCATTACTGCCGGAAGCTTATTAACGGCCGTAGTGGTTATCTTTTCTGCTGTTTTCGCAGTATACAAGTGGTATTTAAGACAGAATGAGCAGGATAAAGAGATAGAGAGAATGAAATCGGAACAATGTTTGCTTACTTATGGAATTCTGGCTTGTCTGAAAGGTTTGAAAGAACAGGGATGTAATGGACCTGTTACAGAAGCAATAGACAAGATTCAGAAGCATATAAATAAGCAAGCGCATGATCAGGAGGATTAAGCATGGATATTAGTACATTAGGAACAGTAGTAGGGATTGTAGCAATCTGTTATGTAATTGGACTTGGCTGCAAGGCATATGAGAAAATTCCAGACAAATGGATTCCGGTCATCATGGCCGTATGTGGCGGAGTTCTGGGCGTTGCCGGACTCTATACAATGCCGGACTTTCCAGCCGGTGATGTGATTAATGCAGTTGCGGTCGGAATGGCCAGCGGATTAGCGGCAACTGGAGTAAATCAGTTATATAAACAGCAGTGTAAGTAGAGGGCGATTATTCGCCCTCTGACATATTATATAGTGTGCGACGTCGCACAGAAAGGAGCAATTATGGCACATTTATTTATTATAGCCGGACACGGAGCCGGTGACAGTGGAGCAGTTGGATACGGCTATACAGAGGCAGAGAGAGTCCGGGCACTTGCAAGACGAATCGTAGCATACGGAGGAAGTAATGTTACTCTTGGAGATACAAACCGGAACTGGTATGCCGACAAAGGCATTAGCTCACTCAATATTCCAAAAAGCTATCAGATCTTGGAGCTTCACATGGACAGCGGAGTAGCTATGGCAAAAGGCGGTCACGTAATCATCAAGGAAGGATACTCTCCAGATCAGTATGATACAGCACTCGCCAACTTCATCGGTTCATTCTTCCCTGGCAGAGCAAATAAGGTAGTAGGCAGAGCGCATCTTGCCAACGTCAATCGTGCAGCTGCAAAAGGTTACAGCTATAGACTTCTGGAAAATGGATTCATTACAAACCAGGGAGATCTCAACAAATTCAATTCCAAGATCGATGACTTGGCAAGAGGGATCCTCAAAGCATTCGGAATCACGTCTGCAGCACCAGTAGCATCAGTCAAGAAGACAGAACCTGTCGATGGAGAGATCAAGTCCGGTGGAGTATTCCAGAGCAAGACGGATAAGTTTGGTACAATCTCATATCAGGCTCACATGAGAAGTGCTGGCTGGGGAGCTTGGCAGTCTGACGGATTAATGGTCGGTTCAACAAACCAGAATCGCCGGATCGAAGCACTGCACATCCAGCCGGTCGGAGAAACAGATGTTGTTGTCCATATGAAAGGAATCGGAAACAAAGAATACAAGAACATTACCAAAGACACGCTGATCGGAACCACCGGACAGAACAGAAGACTGGAAGCAATCCGGATCACCGGAAAGGAATCTTTCTACCTGTACAGAGTCCACCAGAAGAGTATTGGCTGGTCAGAATGGGCCAACAACGGAGAGTGGGCTGGTACGACCGGAAAAGGTCTGCAGATGGAAGCACTGGAGATTAAGAAATCCATGTTTTCAGTCGAGCCACACGTACAGAGCAAAGGCTGGTTGTCACCAAGAGCCGCAGAGAATGTGATCGGTATCACCGGCCATGCATTACGTCTGGAAGCACTCAGAATCAACCCATACGGAAAGACGATCAAAGCGAAAGCACACATCCAGAGCAAAGGCTGGGTGGATTACGGCACGATCACCAAAGATACGATCATCGGTACAGTTGGAGAAAAGAAACGTATTGAGTGCTTATGTTTCGAAGGCGACTTCGAATACCGTGTTCATATCCAGAGTTCCGGATGGACAGACTGGACAAGAGCCGATGGAGTAGCTACTCTTGGAACTGTAGGACAGGAACTTAGAATCGAGGCTATTCAATTTAGATGATTTTTGCTAAAATGTAGCATATAAATAGGTAAAAATCCACTTTATAGGTTATAGCAAAAAGGTCAACCAATTCGGACATTGTACCTGCCGTCCGTCACAATACTGCGTCAGTATCGGCTGCTTGACATTTGGTCTGGAAAGATAATCGGCAAACAATTCATCCACTATCACAGAGATCGTATCATAGATATTCCGTTCCGGAATCCATTTGTGATCAAATGCGGTTGAAGAAGTGATCGTAAAATCATATCCGCGGTTCCGGTAAAATTCTGTATATACCCGGTTCAGAGTAAAAGACATGATTGCCAGTACGTTTGCCCGGATGGTATCCTCCGGCCAGGTCGCATAGATTTCACTGGAAGCTACATTTTTGATATAATCCTTATACTTCACATAATAGTTTTTGGCAGTGGAGTCGCGTGGACTTCCATCATGAACTACGATGTATTCCGGGACCACGACGCGGCTTAAGACAATCTCTCCGGATTCGAAGGTCGGCTGGATCTCGTCTTCGGGAATCTTAGGCGGATAGGTGGCATATAATGTATGAGCCGGAATGACGAATACGGTTTCCTCGTCTTCGGGAGTGTCGATTGGTTTCATGCTGACATTCTGAATGGCAGTGACATCGGCGAGAATTTCAGCACCGGCAATACTGACCGACTCGAAGCCTTCGGCGGTGATCTGCATGGTATATTCGGAATATGGCTGGACTTCATTTTCTGGATTCAGGCTGTATTCTAACGGTGGTGCCGCAAGATCAATCGTATCGGTCTGCCCGGAACTGTCGGTAGTAAGTTGTTCTAACTGAGCTTCTGGAACACCCGTGTAGAAGATGGAAATCTGAGCCCCCTGAATCGGATAGGCAGAGATGTCAGATACGAGATTAATCTGCAGACGGCCTTTGTCGGGAGTATCCTGAGTGGTTGGAGTCGTTCCGTTCATAAAATAGGACCTCTTTTAAGACTCTGTTACTGACAGAGTATGCAAAAATAAGAAAAATGTGAAGATACAGGAAATAAAAGAGACAGATTGTTACACAAAGTATGGAACATCTTAAAAATAACAGAAACAGGAGCGTAGAACAGAGCATGAAAAGAAGGTGTTTACGGATATATAGAAAAAGAAGAAAAAAGAAATTAATCATCCTGATTCTGACATGTATTCTCTTTCTTGGAACCGCAGCAGCAGAAAGGGGCGGATACCTGGAACTTGAACAATTTGGTTCAAATAAAAAACAAGATATTCCTTATCAGAAAGTATCCATAACGGAAGAAGAGAACACGGAGAAATATTATTATCAGCAGTTGCCGACTGAACAAAGGCAGGTCTATCAGGAAATTCTGGAAGGTGTCAGAAACCACACGGAGGAAATTTATGTACATAACGCGGATGTAGATGAGACAAATCAGATTTTTCAGAAGCTGATGAAGGATCAGCCGGACATCTTCTGGTGTGACGGGACAGCAACGGCTACGACTCATAAAGGAACAGAAAGTTATACCGTCCTGAAACCGAAATATTTTTACACAGCAGAAGAAAGCCAGAAGATGCAGACCGCGATTATGCAGGCGGCAGAGAAGTGGCTGGCAGATCTGGATGCCGATGCAGATGACTATCACAAAATTCTCTATGTATATGAAAAAATCGTAGATGAAGTAGAGTATGATGAGAGCGCGCCGGATAATCAGAACATCTACAGCGTATTTGTCAATCAGAAATCTGTATGTGCTGGATATTCGAAAGCAACGCAGTATTTGTTGGAACGGCTTGGCGTGTTCTGTACTTATGTGACGGGAAAGACGACGGAAGGCGGAAGCCATGCGTGGAATCTGGTGAAATGTAACGGCGATTATTATTATGTCGACACAACCTGGGGAGATCCGGTGTTCCAACAGGAAGAAGGAGAAGATACATCCCGGGATGCAGAGCAAAATTCAGGTCAAGATGCAGAGGCTTCTGGTAATAAGGCAAATATCAGCTATGATTATCTGTGTTGTGATGATACGCAGTTATTTCAGACACATATTCTGGATAAGGATACACAGATGCCAGAGTGCAGCAAGATGGATTGCAATTATTACGTGGTAAACGGAATGTATTACACAAAGTATGATGCCAAGAAGGTACTGGAAGCCATGAACCAGGCTATCTGGGCGAAGAAAAGTGCTACAATTTTTAAATTCGCAGATACATCCGTCTACAGTCAGGCGCACGATGACATTTTCCAGAAAGAACTTGCAAAAGCAGCGCAGAATCTGGCGGATTACTATGGATTATCGCAGGTGAAGTACCAGTACATCGATGACCCGAGATTACACAAGATTGTAATATTTTGGCAGTATTCATAAAAAAACAAAAATATCCGTTGAAAATCCTTGGATTATGTAGTATAATTTTTACAATTTGTGAAGACATAAATTGTCTGGTACCGATGGATGAAAAACGAGGCGGTTTTGTGCTTGCACAAACTGCCTTTTATTCTGTATTTTTAAGAAAAATTCTTTGTAACAACGAATTTTTTTTGCCCAAATATAGAAAATGTACCTGAAGTACAGCAGTATGGATTCATGAAAAAAGAAAAAGAAACACAGAAGGGAAAAGGTGAATATATGAAAGCATTTCTTATATTAGAAGACGGGACTGTCTTTACCGGAACCAGTATCGGTTCGACAAAAGACATGATTAGCGAGATAGTGTTTAATACTTCAATGACAGGTTATCTGGAGGTATTAACCGACCCTTCTTATGCGGGACAGGCCGTAGTAATGACCTATCCATTGATTGGAAATTATGGCATCACACCGGATATGGAGTCAAGGAAGGCATGGCCGGATGGATATATCGTAAGAGAACTTTCCAGAATGCCAAGCAACTTCCGTTGTGAAGGAACACTTCAGGATTTCCTGAAAGAACAGGATATTCCAGGAATTGCAGGAATTGATACACGTGCCCTTACGAAGATTCTTCGTGAAAAGGGAACCATGAACGGAATGATCACCACGAACGAGAATTACAACTTAGATGAGATTCTCCCAAAACTGAAAGCATATACAGTTGGTGATGTGGTATCAAAAGTAACATGTGATGAAAAATATGTCTTAGAAGGCAATGGACCGAAGGTTGCTCTTATGGACTTCGGTGCAAAGAAGAACATTGCCAAGTCTTTAAATGAACGCGGCTGTGAAGTTACAGTTTATCCGGCAGGAACAAAAGCAGAAGAGATTATTGCTGCTAATCCGGACGGCATTATGTTGTCTAACGGACCTGGAGATCCGGAAACATGCGTATCTATTATCGAAGAGATCAAGAAGTTATACAATACTGATATTCCTATTTTTGCAATTTGTCTCGGACATCAGCTTATGGCACTTGCAAATGGTGCAAAGACTTATAAGTTGAAATATGGACACCGCGGCGGTAACCATCCGGTGAAGGATCTAACAAACAACAGAGTATACATTTCTTCACAGAACCATGGTTATGCAGTTGATGGTACAACCATTGATCCGGCTATCGCAAAAGAAGCATTTATCAATGTAAATGACGGAACCAACGAAGGACTTGCATACGAAGGAAAGAATATTTTCACAGTTCAGTTCCACCCGGAGGCTTGTCCTGGACCACAGGATTCCGGATACCTGTTTGATAGATTTATGGATATGATGAAAGGAGCAAAATAATGCCTAGAATTAAAGATATTAAGAAAGTGTTAGTAATTGGCTCTGGTCCTATTATCATTGGACAGGCAGCGGAGTTTGACTATGCAGGTACACAGGCCTGCCGTTCATTAAAAGAAGAAGGTCTGGAAGTAGTCCTTTTGAACTCTAACCCGGCTACGATCATGACAGATAAAGATATCGCAGACCGCGTATACATCGAGCCTCTGACAGTTGAGGTGGTAGAACAGCTGATCTTAAAGGAAAAACCAGACAGTGTCCTTCCTACACTGGGTGGACAGGCAGCACTGAACCTGGCTATGGAGCTGGATGAGAATGGATTCCTTGAAAGAAACAACGTACGTCTGATCGGTACTACTTCTGAGACGATCAAAAAGGCCGAAGACCGTCTGGAATTCAAGATGACAATGGAAAAAATCGGCGAGCCTTGTGCAGCTTCTAAAGTCGTAAAGGATGTACAGGCTGGTATCGAATTTGCTGAAAGTATCGGATATCCGGTTGTACTTCGTCCGGCTTACACACTTGGTGGAAGCGGCGGCGGAATTGCGGATAACAGAACAGAACTCGTAGAGATCCTGGAAAACGGACTTCGTCTTTCACGTGTTGGGGAAGTTCTGGTAGAACGTTGCATCGCAGGATGGAAAGAGATCGAGTACGAAGTAATGCGTGACAGCAATGGTAACTGCATTACCGTATGTAATATGGAAAACCTGGACCCTGTAGGTGTACATACCGGAGACAGTATCGTAGTAGCACCTTCTCAGACACTGAGCGATAAAGAGTACCAGATGCTCCGTACATCTGCTCTTAATATCATCAGTGAGTTAAATATCACTGGTGGATGTAACGTACAGTATGCGCTGAATCCAGATTCATTTGAGTACTGTGTAATCGAGGTTAACCCTCGTGTAAGCCGTTCTTCTGCACTTGCATCTAAGGCAACAGGATATCCGATTGCCAAGGTTGCAGCAAAGATCGCTCTTGGATATACACTGGACGAGATCAAGAACGCAGTAACAAAGAAGACATACGCAAGTTTCGAGCCTATGCTTGACTACTGTGTTGTAAAGATCCCGAGACTTCCATTTGATAAGTTCATCAGCGCAAAACGTACACTGACAACACAGATGAAAGCGACCGGAGAAGTTATGAGTATCTGTGATAACTTCGAGGGAGCACTTATGAAAGCCATCCGTTCTCTGGAACAGCATGTAGACAGCCTTATGTCTTATGACTTCTCTTATTTAAAAGGAGAAGAACTGTTAGAAGAACTGAAAGTTGTAGATGACCGTCGTATCTGGAAGATCGCAGAAGCAATCCGTCAGGGCATCAGCTACGAAGACATTCACAGAATTACAAAGATTGACAACTGGTTCATTGACAAGATCGCAATTCTCGTAGAGATGGAACAGAAATTAAAGACAGAAGAATTAACAGCAGAGACATTAAAAGAAGCAAAACGCTTAGAGTTCCCGGATAATGTGATCGCAGAACTGACAGGAAAGACAGAGCGTGAGATCCATGACCTTCGTCATGATAATGGCATCACAGCTTCTTATAAGATGGTTGATACCTGTGCGGCTGAGTTCGCAGCAGAGACACCATATTACTACTCTGTATTCGGAAGTGAGAATGAAGTAGTTGAAACTTCCGGCAAGAAGAAAGTACTGGTACTTGGTTCCGGACCGATCCGTATCGGACAGGGTATCGAGTTCGACTTCTGTTCTGTACATTGTACATGGGCATTTGCCAAAGAAGGATATGAGACGATTATTGTAAATAACAACCCTGAGACAGTAAGTACAGACTTCGATATCGCTGACAAGCTGTATTTCGAGCCTCTGACACCGGAAGATGTAGAAAGTATCGTAGATCTGGAAAAACCGGACGGAGCAGTTGTACAGTTCGGTGGACAGACAGCGATCAAGCTGACAGAATCTCTTATGAAGATGGGCGTTCCAATCCTTGGAACATCTGCTGAAAATGTAGATGCAGCCGAAGACCGTGAGCTGTTTGATGAGATTCTTGAGCAGTGCGAGATCCCAAGACCGACAGGTGGAACTGTATTTACAGCAGAAGAAGCGAAGAAAGTTGCAAACAGACTGGGTTATCCGGTACTGGTAAGACCTTCTTACGTACTTGGCGGACAGGGAATGCAGATTGCGATCAATGATCACGATATTGATGAGTTCATCGGAATCATCAACCGTATCGCACAGGATCATCCAATCCTGGTTGATAAATATTTACAGGGTAAAGAGATTGAGGTAGATGCCGTATGCGACGGTGAAGATATCCTGATTCCAGGTATCATGGAGCATATCGAGCGTGCCGGAATCCATTCCGGAGACAGTATCTCTGTATATCCTGCACAGAGCATCTCTCAGAAGACAAAAGAGACGATTGCCGAATATACAAGAAGACTTGCAAAATCCTTACATGTAATCGGACTGATTAACATCCAGTTCATCGTATGTGGAGAAGATGTATATGTAATCGAAGTTAACCCTCGTTCCAGCCGTACTGTTCCATACATCAGTAAGGTAACAGGTATTCCGATTGTACCACTTGCAACAAAAGTGATCATCGGACACAAGATCAAAGAACTTGGTTATACACCTGGATTACAGCCGGAAGCAGATTATTTTGCAATCAAGATGCCGGTATTCTCATTTGAGAAGATCCGCGGTGCTGATATCAGCCTTGGACCTGAGATGAAGTCTACCGGAGAGTGTCTGGGAATTGCCAAGACATTTGATGAGGCTCTTTATAAAGCATTCATCGGTGCCGGAGTCAAACTTCCAAAACACAAGAACATGATTATGACAGTTCGTGATGAAGATAAGGAAGAAGCAGTAGAGATCGGACGCAGATTCGAGAAGATCGGTTACAAGATCTTTGCTACAGAAGGAACTGCCAAGGTCCTGACAGATGCAGGCGTGAAAGCAATGACAGTCAATAAGATTGAGCAGGAATCTCCGAACCTTATGGATCTGATTCTCGGACATAAGATCGACCTGGTTATCGACACACCTCCGCAGGGAGCTGATCACTCAAGAGACGGATTCGTGATCCGTAGAAATGCGATCGAGACAGGTGTCAATGTACTGACAGCGATCGATACAGCAAAAGCTCTGATCACCAGTCTTGAGAATACAGATATCCAGAAACTGACACTGATCGACATTGCTAAGATCAAATAGAGTTTGGACAATCGGATTTTGCGTAAATGAATTTTATGCAACAGAATTTGAAAAATTAATATTTGTAATGTTTGTAAAAACATAAATAAAAAGTGGCATACAGCATGATTATTTTGCAGTATGCTGCTTTTTTGTTGCCTACCTGTAAAGACCAGTGGACTGGCATTTATGAACAGTCTGGAGCAAGAATTACTTGCAAGAAATTTTGTGAAAATCGGCAGTGGATATTACTGGACACCGTATATTATCATGATTGCGGCAGTAATCTGTATCCCGGTATTTTTAATTGTAACAGTAGTAAGCTATTGTAAAAGAGAAGCTTAAGGAGCAGAGAAATAACGGAGAAAAATGAACGCTAAAAATAAGAAAAAAGAGTAGCATAATCTGCGGACTTTAAAAAAGTAAATAAAAAAGTTGACAAAACTAGACATACATGATATGATACCAATCGTTGCTTGTAACAAATTTGTAATATTTGTAATAAAGTTGAAAAAAGTGAATATACTTTATTAAAAGAAATGTAAATCATTGCAACAAAATCAGGAGGGTATTTATATTATGTTAAAAGCGAAGAGACTGAAATCAATGTTCGTGCTGTATTCGGCATGTGCAGTAATGGCAACTGGTTTTACCAGTCAGGCAGCCTCTGAACAGCCGGAAGTAACAACAATCACAGAAACAAAAGGGGAAAATACGAATACACACACTGCTGTACAGGCGATATCACAGAATATCGTGGCATCTGCGCAGGAAATGACGGATGCAAGCCAGCAGGTAATTGCAGACAATATAGCGAAAAAAGAAGAGGAAGAACGCCTCGCAAGAGAAAAGGCAGAGCAGGAAGCAAAAGAAAAAGCAGAACGCGAAGCAAGAGAAGCATACGTAAGAGCCAATCAGGAACTGCTTGCATCCATCATCTACTGCGAAGCAGGAAACCAGCCGTATGAAGGACAGGTTGCCGTCGGTGCGGTGATCATGAACCGTGTAAAGAGTGGAAGTTATCCGAATTCCATCGAAGAAGTCATCTATCAGTCCGGGCAGTTCGGACCGGCAGCGACCGGATGGCTGAACAGAGTGAGAAGTTCAAAGGGATATTCACAGACAGCTCTGCAGGCTGCTGTAGATGCGTTGAATGGCTCGAATCCGATTGGAAACTGTCTGTATTTTGATCAAGGCGGTGCCGGAATGAAGATCGGGGCACATTATTTCCACTAACATTTGTAGAAATAATATAGAAAGAAATGCATATGGAATGGAGCCGGAGTTCTTCAGAAATTCGAAAGAAATCTTAAGAAAGCCGGAATTGACAATTGCATGACAAATGTATTACGATAAGAGGGCAAAAGTGTTAAACTTTTGTCCTTTTTGTCACCGCGCATTAGAAAAGATGACGATGGTAACTTACGCAGATAAGGACAGAGTTTGAAGTATGGGGAGAAGAAAGATTGTATAAGATTTTAATCGTGGAAGATGATGAAACAATAGCAGGCGGACTGAAAAACCATTTGGAAAAATGGAATTATCAGGCAGAATGTATGACAGATTTTAAAGACGTAATGGGAAAATTCGTGGAATTTGAGCCGCAGCTTGTGTTATTGGACATTGTGCTTCCATTTTTTAATGGATTTCACTGGTGTCAGGAGATCCGGAAGATATCGAAGGTGCCGATCATCTTCCTGTCATCGGCAAATGATAATATGAATATTGTGATGGCAATGAATATGGGCGGCGACGAATTCATCGAGAAACCGTTTGACCTGAATGTGGTAACGGCAAAGGTGCAGGCCGTGTTAAGAAGAACCTATGAATTCCGTGGAACGGCAGATGTCATGGAGTGGAACGGTGCGATCCTGAATCTGGCAGATGCGACAGTTCTGTATCAGGACCAGAAACTGGAACTGAGCAAGAACGAATTCAAGATTCTGCAGATACTTCTGGAAAATACAGGGAAGATCGTAAGCCGTGAAAGTATTATGACGAGACTCTGGGACAGCAATGAATTTATTGATGACAATACACTGACGGTCAATGTGGCAAGACTTCGTAAAAAAATGGAACAGATTGGCCTTGGCGGAAAGATCATCACAAAAAAAGGAATAGGATATATGGTGGAGGCATGAAACTGTTAATAGCATTTTTTAAAGATAAAACAAGAGAGATCAGCCTTTATGCCGGAACGGTCGGAATATTTATTGTTGTAGCATTTCTTTATAATATCAGGATGGATGCGTTGAAATATGCACTGCTGCTGGTGATATTGTGGCTGCTCCTTTATGTAATAACGGAATATCATCGCTTCCGGAAGAAGCATCTTCTGCTGGAACGGTTTAAGAAGAGCACGCAGGAGTGCACAAAAGAACTTCCAGAGTGCAGGAATCTTCTGGAACTGGATTATCAGGAATTACTGTGGATCTTTGACGAAAAGATTCTGGAGTTGAAATCAGAGGCAAGAATCAAAGGCCAGGACTTAAGTGATTATTATGGTATGTGGGTGCATCAGATCAAGACACCTATCGCTGCGATGCACATATTGCTACAATCGGTGGAAGATGAAAACCCGGCACTGCCGGAATTAAAAGAGATGAAGATGGAACTTTTTAAAATGGAACAGTATGTGGAGATGGTGCTGACGTATCTCCGCATGGAAGATATGTCCGGGGATCTGCAGTTTGAGAAGGTATCTTTAGATAAGATTCTGAAACAATCTGTCCGGAAATATTCTCAGATGTTTATTCTTCAGAAGATCCGTCTGGATTACCGGCCGGTGGAACGAATAGTTCTTACAGATGAAAAATGGCTGGAGTTTGTGACAGAACAGATTCTGTCTAATGCTTTGAAATACACAAAGAATGGCGGCGAGATCAGAATCTGTCTGGAAGAAAAAAGAGGACGGGAGTGTCTGGTGATCGAGGATAATGGAATCGGTATTCAGGCAGAAGATCTTCCTAGAGTATTTGAAAAAGGGTTTACCGGATATAATGGAAGAGCAGATAAGAAGTCTACCGGGATTGGACTGTATCTTTGCAAAAAGATCATGGATAAGATGGGACATAAGATATGGATTGATTCAGAGGTGGGAAAAGGAACCCGTGTATATCTGGAACTGACAAGGAAAGAATGGAATCCGGAATAACAATCAGACAAAAAGAGAAAACCTTACAGGAGTGTAAGATTAAACAGGGGAAATGTCACATGCTTCGATGGCAGGATATTTCCTCTTTTTTTATAATAGATACCGTAAAGAAGAAATCTTAAAAAGAAAGGAAGAAAAACTTATGTCATTACTGGAAGTAAAAAATGTGAAGAAGATATATACGACTCGTTTTGGGAGCAATCAGGTAGAGGCTTTAAGAGATGTGAATTTTACGGTAGAACGCGGGGAATATGTTGCAATCATGGGAGAGTCTGGATCGGGAAAGACGACTTTGCTGAATATTCTGGCGGCACTTGATAAACCGACAGAAGGAAAGGTTTATTTAAAAGACAGGGATCTGGGGAAATTAAAAGAAAAAGAGATCGCAACGTTCAGACGTCAGAATCTCGGCTTTGTATTTCAGGATTTTAACCTGTTAGATACATTTTCATTAAAGGATAATATATTCCTGCCACTGGTATTATCCGGAAAGAAATATCCGGAGATGGAAAAGAGATTAAAACCGATTGCAGAAAAACTTGGAATTGAAAAACTACTGGAGAAATATCCATATGAGGTGTCCGGTGGGCAGAAACAAAGAGCTGCAATTGCAAGAGCTCTGATCACGAAACCACAGCTGATTCTTGCCGATGAACCTTCGGGAGCACTGGATTCGAAAGCGGCAGACAGTCTGATGAATCTTTTTACAACGATTAACCAGGAAGGTCAGACGATTGTTATGGTGACACATAGTGTGAAAGCGGCGAGTAGTGCGAAAAGGGTGCTTTTTATCAAGGACGGAAAAGTATTCCATCAGCTTTACAGGGGGAATCTTACGAACGAAGAAATGTATGAAAGAATTTCAGATACGCTGAAGATTCTTACCACAGGAGGTGAGGAGGATGAATAATTTCATCTATGAAAAACTTGCTGTGACCAATCTTAAGAATAACCGTAAGACCTATGTACCCTATATCTTTACAGGTGTTCTGACCGTCATGATGTTCTATATCATTGACGCACTGAGCAGGGGGGAAGGTATTACCCAGAATACATTGAAGATATGTCTTCAGTATGCAACGGGTGTGATCATTGTATTTGCAGTGATTTTTCTGTTCTATACGAATAGTTTCCTGATCAAACGACGAAAGAAAGAGATCGGAGTATACAATATTCTTGGAATGGGAAAGCGGCATATTGCACGAATGATGGCAGTTGAGACGATCCTGACGGCGGGAATCAGTATTCTTGGCGGTCTGGTGTTTGGAATAATATTTGGGAAACTGATGTATCTGCTGCTCCTTAAGATTCTGCACAATAGCGTAGATATGCAGTTTTCGGTCAATGGGACTGCAATTGTACAGACTGTCATATTATTTGCAGGAATTTTTCTTCTGACGTATTTATATAACATTTTACAGATACAGCTGGTGAATCCGGTGGAACTTCTGCACGGAGGCAATCAGGGGGAGAAAGAGCCGAAGAGCAGATGGCTGCTTGTGATCGTCGGTGTGGCGGCACTTGGCAATGGATACCGGATTGCACTTACAACAGAGGCACCGTTAGAAGCACTTTTGAAATTCTTTATTGCAGTAATCTGTGTAATCATAGGAACTTACGCACTTTTTATAGCCGGAAGCATTGTGGTATTGAAAATGCTTCGGAAAAATAAAGCCTATTATTATAATCCAAAGCATTTTACCAGTGTATCAGGCATGATCTATCGTATGAAACAAAACGGAGCGGGACTTGCGAACATCTGTGTGTTAAGTACGATGGTGCTGGTTATGGTATCCACAACGGTATCTTTGTATGCCGGAATGGAAGATATCCTGGACTCACGTTTTCCAAGAGATGTTTCAATTGTCTGCAAACAGGCAGATGTGGACCATGAAGAGATCATTGAACGTTTGCTGAAAGAGCAATGTGAAAAAGCAGGTGTGAAAATAACCGACAGAGTCTGGTACAGATATGGAAGTATGAATGCGGTTCTGAAGGGAGATAAACTGGAAAATGTGGATCAGTATTATCCGGATAATCATTTCTACTATGTAGAGATGATGACACAGGATGAGTATAATCGGATAGAAAAACGGAATGTATCGTTAGAGGAACAGGAGATACTGACCTATACCTCGAACGGCAAATGTGGGAAAAAAGAGATAAACATTGCAGGACGGAACTATCAGGTGAAAAAAGAACTGTCCGAGATGACGAGTCAGCCGAAGAGTACGGCAGAAATGTACAAGACATTATATATTGTATTTGCAAATGCAGAGCAGATTGAACGTATCGAGCCATTTTCTTATGCAGATAAATTCAACCTGAAAGGAGATGACGGAAAACAAAAAGAGGCACTGGAACAGATACAGAATGAATTTTATGAAAAGATCCCGGACGGAATGATGGAAAGCCGTATGTTAAGCCGTTCTTCTTTTTATGAATTGTATGGCGGACTGTTCTTTATTGGAATCTATCTGGGAAGTATGTTTATTATGGCAACGGTACTGATCATTTATTATAAACAGATATCGGAAGGTTATGATGACAGGGAGCGTTACCAGATCATGCAGAAGGTTGGCATGAGTAAAAAAGAAGTGAAGCGTTCCATTCGAAGCCAGGTCTTAAGCGTATTCTTCCTCCCGCTGATTGTAGCGGTGATCCATGTTGCAGTAGCCTTTAAGGTGATGACAAAAATTCTGGGAGTATTAAATCTTACGAATGTATGGTTGTTTACGGTATGTACAATCATTACGATAGCAGTGTTTGCGGTATTCTATATCATCGTTTACAGCATAACAGCGAAAGAATATTACCGGATCGTGAATTAAGATTAAAGGTTTGCCATTGACTTTGCATCTTTCAGGTTGTATTGTTGTTTTAGAATGTTTTATGAATCAAGGAGGAACTAAAAAAATGACAAGAGAAGGCGAAAGAGAACTGGTAAAAGTGGAGCATGTAAATGGCGGAGACGGTTATATTGTAAGAGAAACTATGGTTACTTCGGAAGAAGTGGGAGAAGCCTGTAAGATGTATGCGAGAATCCATCTCCAGCCTGGATGCGAAGTGGGATACCATGAGCACCACGGAGAGACGGAATCATATTTTATCCTGACCGGACACGGAACTTATGACGATAACGGCGAAAAACAGCCGGCAAATCCTGGCGATCTGTTCCTGTGTAAAGACGGAGATGCACATGGAATTAAGAACACCGGTGATGAAGAACTTACCTTTATGGCATTGATCTTAAAAAAATAATATTGGAAAATATGAAAAACACCTGTCTGTAACTTGGATTATTTCAGGAATGATACCGGGCCGCAGACAGGTGTTTGTATTGCCATGCATTCGGAAGAAGCTGCCGGTGGCAGGTTCTCTGCATTGATTATAATGAACGGAATACATCCAGCAGCCGGTCATTATCCTCTGGATTCATAATGCAGAACCGTACATATTCTCCGTTCAGGATTTCGAAAGAAGAACAGTCCCGGATCATGAGATTCTGGTGAATCGCTTTTTCAAAGACATCGAAAGAAGTGAGTCCTTCTTTTAAGATCTTTACAAGAACAAAGTTGGCATAAGCTGGGTAAATCTTTACGGTATCCAGTCCGGAAAGCTCTGTGCACATTCTAGTGCGCTCAGAATCAATGAGAGACCAGGTTTTCTGAATATAATCGGTATCTTTCAACATCCGTTCACCGGCGTAAGCCCCGATACTGTTCAGGCTCCACGGATTCTGGTGGGTAAGAAGTGTCTGAAGAAATGCCTGATTACTGGTGAGACCATAACCAAAGCGAAGTCCAGGTGCGGCGAAGAACTTGGATACACCGCGGATGACCATGAAGTTGTCGAATTCCGGTACAAGAGAAACTGCAGAGAGGGAAGTGCCTTCCGGTGCGAATTCGATATAAGTCTCATCGATCATAACGAAGATACCAAGTGACCGGCATACGGTTAACAGCTTTTTCATATCAGCGGTACTGATGGCTGAAGAGGTCGGGTTGTTCGGATTACAGATGATCAGAAGATCAATATCACTTTTCAGTGTATCGGTCAGATCGGAAATATCCAGTCTGAAATCCTGTTCTTCTTTCAGATTATAATATTCCAGTGTGCCGCCAACCAGATTCAGCTCTCTTGCATATTCGGAATAGGTCGGTCCCAGAAGCAGCGCTCTTTTTGGTGCGCGCTGGCTGATCAGAAGTGAGATAAGCTCCGTAGAACCATTTCCGACAACAATATGTTCCGGCGAGGTATTGGTATATGCAGCAATTGCGTTTTTCAGATCTGTATAATCTCTGTCTGGATAACTGCTGATGATATCCAGATGTTCTGCGAGATCTTTTTTTACCTGTCCGGATAATCCGAGCGGGTTTACATTGGCGCCGAACAAAACAATCTTTTCCTTATCAAGGTGATAATAATCTGCGATCTTTTCCAGATCGCTTCCGTGAAATTCTGGTTTTTTTTTCATAATTTTCCATCCTATCGACACAATTTTGATATTTTCTCTTTCCGGCATTGCCATTCGTTGACAAACAATGCTATAATTTATTATAGTATGTTTTAAGAAAAAAGCAACGAAAGAAGCAGGTGTAGGACTTGAAAAATAAAATCCAAAAATTTTCAAAAGGCGACTTTCAGTTGATACGACCTGATGTTATATTCGATGAGACGAATCTGGTGCTCATTATAGGTGAAGGGGAAGTATACAGGGGAAGTTTTACAATGAGGGCGAATAATGAAGGCAGAATACGAGGACTCGTTTACTCGTCTTCTTTTCGTGTTCATTTTAAGGACCAGGGATTCGAGGGAAATCCGTCGAGGGTTGAGTTTACATATGACGGACGTGGGCTTCGTCCGGGACATGTAGAAGAAGGTAAATTTACGATCGTATGCAGCGGTGGTGAATATGAACTGTCGTTTACAGCTATTATAGAAAAACCATATGTGATGACAACGTATGGAAAAGTACAAAGCACAGATGATTTCCGAAAACTTGCGATTAAAGATTTTTCGGAAGCAGGAAGATTATTCCGGTCTAAAGAATTCTATGAGATTTTAAAATATGAAAATGAACGTACTTTCTATCTTTATGACAATATGCGTAAATGGTCTCTCAGTGAGCAGGCGATGGAAGAATTCATGGTGGGAATCAAGCAGAAAGAATGCATTTTTCTGACATTGCAGGGAGAAGGAATGCTGTTTGAAGATCTGACTGAGTCAACGAAAGGAACTTTGACTCTGATGAAGAATACCTGGGGATATATGCCGATCAAGATTGAGACAGTAGGAGATTTTATCCGGGTATCAAGACCGGAAATCAGTACAGAAGATTTTGTGGGAAATGCACATGAGATAGAATATGTGGTAAGAGCAGAGAAGCTTCATGGAGGACGTAATTACGGAGCACTGAAATTTGTGACACCGTATGAGACACTGACATATGAAGTGGAAGTACTGCAGAATCAGGAATATGACGAAGATCACAGGATGCCGGAACTTCTGATGGCACAGATCGTAAAAGAATATGTAGGCTATATGGCAGGAAGAGTAAGCAGAGATCATTGGGTGGACAGTGCGATCGAGAAGATGGTTACACTTCGCAAATTAGAACCACTCAATGAGGTATACCAGCTCATGCTGGCTAATATTTATCTGCTTGGAGAGAAGATAGAAGAAGCCAAATGGATTCTGGAGAATTATAATTATAACCGGTTTGCGATCGGGAAAGATCCACTGACAAACTGTTATTATCTTTACCTGACTGCAAAAATCCGTGGAGACGTGAATTATGAAGAACGGGTACTGGATGAGGTTGGAAAGACATATATGCGTCATCAGGATTCCTGGTGGCTGCTTTATATGATCCTGAATCTGGATACACGCTATAAAAATCCGTACAAACGTCTGGAAGTTCTGGAACAACAGTTTGAATATGGAATTCATTCGGTTATGTTCTATCTGGAAGCATATCTGTGTTATCAGGAAAAGCCAACGCTTCTTAAAAAGCTCGGAACATTCGAGATACAGGTGTTGAATTTTGCTACAAAATACCGGATGATGACAAAAGAACTGGCCCTTTATATTTCAAATTTTGCCAGCCAGCAGAAGAAATACAGTGATAATCTTTTCAGAATCCTGGAAAGAATCTATAAGATGTACGATGAACCGATGATCCTTAATACAATCTGTACACTTCTGATCAAAGGAAATAAAACAGAGAAAAAGTATTTCTTCTGGTATCAGAAGGCAGTAGATTCGGATCTTAAGATCGCACAGCTTTATGAATACTATATGATGACAATTGATGAGGACAGTGCACACGGACCGCTTCCAAAATCACTGGTATTGTATTTTATGCATGGAAATGCACTGGATTATAAAAAAGCGGCATATCTCTATGCAAGTCTTGTGATTCATGAGGAACAGGCCGGAGATCTGTATCTGAATTACCGGGAACAGATGGTAGCATTTACATGGGAACAATTGATGAAGCGCCATATTACAGAATCTCTGCGCACTTTATATAAACGCTTCTGCAAAGAAGATGAGATGTCTGCGGAGCGTATGGAGGCGATGCGTGACATTTGTTATTCCTATGAAGTAAGAACAAAAGTACGTGGTATGAAGTGCGTTCTGGTTATTGAAAAGGACGGCTCTGTCCGTCAGCGTATTCCTTATGACGAGAAGAATGGGGCAATTATATATCTGTATGACAAGGAATCAAGAATTGTCTGGGAGTCTGTGGAGGGAAGACACTATACGGATTCGATTCCGTATGAGACCAAGCGTTTGTTCTATGAACCACGTTTTGTAGATATGTGCCGAAAGTATGCGGCATCTACGGGATTCTGGAATCAGGAGCCGGAAAAAGAAAAACCAGATTATGATAAGATCCTGGCAAAAGGAATCGATGCATTTGATGATAAAGATGTATTTCTGGTATGCAGCCGGAGGATCAGAGAAGAAAATTATACAGAAGATGATTTTCTAAGTTATCTTGCGTTTGAGATGTTCAGACGCGGCCAGTATGATAAAGTGACACTGACATATCTGGCGGAGTATTATTGCGGCGCAATCGGTGATATGAAACGGCTGTGGAAAGTGCTGAAGCAGTATGGTGTGCCATCATATAAGGTCAGCGAAAGAATTATCACTCAGATGGTATTTGCAGAGACGTTATATAAAGAAGAGCATATATTTGAAGATTATTATCTGTCGGATAATGTATATTTCCGTCTGAAGCAGGCATATCTTGCATATGTATCCAGAGAATATATCGTATACGGACGTAATCTGGAAAAATGTGTATTTGAAATAATTGCAAACGAATGTGAAGAGAAAGAAGATCTGCCGGATGTATGTAAGATTGCACTCTTGAAGTATTATTCAGATAAAGAATATTCTGAGGAAATGGCGGCGGTCCTTCATCAGGTAATAAGAGAAATGTGTGAAAAACAGCTGGTATTCCCATATTACCTGAAATATCCGGAAGAATGGTTAAGAGAAGTACAGCTTTATAATAAGGTTATGGCAGCATATCGTTGTAAGCCGGGAGGAAAGGTAAGGCTGTACTATAAGATGAAGCAAAAAGAAAGAGAAGAACTTGGATACAGAGCAGAAGCCATGATGCCTGTATATGAGAATCTTTATGTAAAGCAGTTTGTACTTTATGATGATGAGTCTGTAAGCTATTATTTCCAGGAGTCCGGAAATGGAGAAATGATCACTACAGATAAGAAGACACTGGAAACTGATAAAGAACGCATTTACGCGGGAAAATATCAGCAGTTGAATGAAATGACAGATATGGACTCTGAGGCAGAACGCAAAAAAGCTATGCTGGAATTCGAGGAAGAAGAACAGATGGCGAATCAGATATTTAAGATATATTAATGAAGAAAGGAGGAGATGATAATGAAAAAAGGAAGTATTCTGGGAGTTGATCTGAATGAAAAAAGCTGTCAGATCAGCTATTATGATGAGAATAAAGAAGAGCCGGAAACGATGGAGGCAGCAGTAGACAATTATCAGATTCCTCTGATACTGGGATATTATAAAGACCGATGGGTTTACGGACAGGAAGCAAAACGGTTAAAAGAAGCAGGAGAAGGAGACATTGTCACACATCTGTTTCGGAAGGCCGTGAAAAGAAAAAAAGTACGTGTAGGAGAAAAGATACATGACGGAGTATGGCTCCTTGCCAAATTTGTCAGTCTGATGCTGAAAAAGTTTGAAAAGATTGATTATATTACATTTTCTGTTCCATATACGAATGTGGATATGTCAAAGATGTTAAAGGGGATCGGTAAACATATAGGTGTGCCCGGAGAGTGTGTGTTCGTACAGGATTATAAGGAAAGCTTTTGCCAGTATATGTTCTATCAGCCAAAAGAACTGTGGCAGTATGAATCGGCGTTATTCTACTGCGATGCACAGGAGATACGTGCATATATGCTCAGACGTCTGAATACAGTGAGCACAAAAAGCAGAGACATGTTCGTAACAGTAGAAGAAGTTGCCAATGCACATATGAGGGAACTTGAGGCTATTTATCCTGTGCTGAATGTGGACAAGGCGAAGGATGCTGATGAAAGCTTTAAATCATTTATTCAGAATGTGTTTGATAAAAAAGTAGTATCGTCGGTTTATCTGACAGGGGAGGGGTTTGAAAATAACTGGTATCCGAATTCTCTGAAGGTGTTATGTAACGGAAGAAGGGCCTTTCTCGGAAATAATCTTTACAGTAAAGGTGCCTGCTATTCGTCCATGCGTTATGCAGACCCTTATGACGATGGACCGATTTATCTTGATGGGACGAAGATGACAGAACAGATTTGTCTGCGCATGCGTATTGCGGGGCAGGAAGGCTGGTATCCGATCGTTGCATGGGGAACACATTGGTATGAAGCTGATGGACAGTGGGAAGTAATACTGGAAGATACATCTGATATTGAGATTCATATAGAGTCACTGGATGGAGAAGATCTTAAAGTGGAAACTGTTTCTTTGGAAGGACTTCCGGAACGTACGGATTATTCGTTGAGGCTTCAGATAGAAGTGATGTTTCTGGATGAGCGTACGTGCAGACTTCGTTTCAAAGATGTGGGATTTGGCGAGTTCTATCCGGCATCAGACTTCTTTGTAGAAAAGGAATTACATTTAGGAGGTATCAATGGGCAGTTTAATTCTTTGTCATAAAAAACGGGCCAAAAGACCTTTCGAAATATCCAGGGTGCACATGCGGATTTATACAATCGAAGAATTGTGCTATTACATCTGCAATAATTTGTATCTGATTGATTATACAATTGTGAACGAACGATTATGCAGATGGATTGGTGATGAACTGGAACTTCCGGAATTGTCATCCGAACTTCGAAGACTTCTCCGGGAAAATGGTTCCATGGAAGAATTTGTACTTACGATTCTGAAAGAATCTAATATATATGCGGCAGCTGAGATCCACAAAATGCAAAGTGTTCTGGAGCAGTTGCAGTCACAGAGAGATGTAGAAAAAGAAAAATATAAGGCGGACAGCTTACAGAACAGTAAAGAATATGAATCGGCGATTCTTGTATATCAGTCTATTATTAACAGAGATTGGGATGAATCGGTAGATAAGAAGTTTTATGGGCGTGTATATGCGAGTATGGGGGCAGCATACGGGCATCAGTTTTTGTATAAAGAGGCTGCAAAAGCTTATCAGGAAGCGTATAAGATATGTGAACAGCCGGATATGTTAAAAGCATATCTCTATAGCTGCTACAGAGCGCTTCCTCATGAAGAATATATTAAGTTGTTGTCGGGAAATCCGGTGCTTCTAAGTCTTGATACTGTGATACAGAATGAAATAGACCAGACTAAAAAAGAAATTGGTCTGGATATTCCGGAAGAAAAGCTGGAAGAATGGAAAAAGGAATACCGCAGGATTGACAAACACCGCAGAATATGATAATATATCCAAAGATTTTAGTGTGATAAAGTAATCAACTGCTAAACTGATAAAAGAGTGTAGTGGCTGTTTGGCACACGTAAAAGGAATACAGGAGGATATATGTAATGAAAAAGAGATTAGTACTGCTCCTTGTTACGGCAATGGCAGCTACAACGGTATTGGCAGGATGTGGAAGTAAAGATTCCGGTTCATCTGATAATGGGAAGAAATCGTCAAAAGAAGCAAAGGTAGAGAATGATGATGATACATTGATCGTTGGATTTGATGCTTCTTTCCCGCCATATGGATATAAAGACGACAGTGGAGAATATGTTGGATTCGACCTCGATCTTGCACAGGAGGTATGTGACAGAAACAACTGGAAACTGGTAAAACAGCCAATTGACTGGGATTCCAAGGACGCGGAACTGAATTCCGGGACGATAGACTGTATCTGGAATGGATTTACTATGAACGGTCGTGAAGATGATTACACGTGGTCAGATCCATATATTGATAACAAGCAGGTTGTAGTAGTCAGAAGTGATTCCGGTATTGATGATTTTGCCGGGCTGAAGGGAAAGCATGTGGAAGTACAGACGGATTCTTCCGCACTTGCGGCACTGGAAGGGGATCAGAAAGATCTGGCGGCAACATTTGCAGATCTGAATCAGGTTGCTGAATATAATACAGCATTCATGGATCTGGAATCTGGTGCATGCGATGCAATTGCAATGGATATCGGAGTTGCGAACTATCAGGTGAATTCAAGAAAAAATCCGGATGATTATAAGATCCTGGATAAAGAAATTTCATCTGAACAGTATGCGGTTGGATTCAAAAAAGGAAATACAGAGCTGAAAGATAAAGTCCAGAAGACACTGGATGAAATGGCAGAAGACGGAACAGTGGATAAGATTGCAGAAAAATATGCAGATTACGGAGTTCCGGGAGCTCTTTGTATAGGAAAGAACGGTAAGTAAAATGAAGGGGCCAACCCCGGAGGGGATTGGCTCTTTTTTACTCGCTTAAAAGAACTGGAGGATGTAACAGATGGAGATAGGAACACTGATAAGAGAGCTTGGTGGAGGAATGTGGATTTCGGCAGAGATATTTATCCTGACATTACTCTTTTCGCTGCCTCTTGGACTAGTAGTTGCATTTGGCAGAATGTCGAAGATCGCACCGGTCAGATGGATTTCAAAATTATACATATCAATTATGAGAGGAACACCGCTGATGCTGCAGCTTATGGTGGTGTATTTCGGACCTTATTATCTGTTTGGAATGCGAATTTCCACAGGATATCGTATGACAGCAGTACTGATTGGTTTTGCAATTAATTATGCGGCATATTTTGCAGAAATTTACAGAGGCGGAATTGAAGCAATTCCGGTGGGACAGTATGAAGCGGCAAAGGTGCTTGGGTATTCGAAAGGTCAGACATTTTTCCGTATTGTATTTCCACAGGTGTGTAAACATATTCTGCCTGCCGTGACGAATGAGATCATTACATTGGTAAAAGATACTTCACTTGCATTTGTATTGGCGGTAACTGAGATGTTTACTATGGCAAAGCAAATCGCAGCGGCACAGACCTCTATGGTTCCATATATCGCGGCCGGTATCTTCTATTATGTGTTCAACCTGCTGGTTGCGATGATCATGGAGAAGATTGAAGAAAAATTGAATTATTACCATTAGGAGGAATAGACCATGAGTCTGCTTGAAATGAAAAATATTAAAAAAAGCTTTAATGGAGTAGAAGTTCTGAAAGACATTTCTCTAAAGGTAGAAAAGGGAGAAGTTCTGGGTATTATCGGCCCGTCGGGTTCCGGTAAATCGACACTTCTTCGGTGTGCGACAGGACTTGAGACTGCGGATGCGGGAGAGATTCATTACGAAGGAACATTCGGACTCGTATTTCAGAACTTTAATCTGTTCCCGCATTATTCGGTGATGAAGAATATTACAGATGCGCCGATCAAAGTGCAGAAACGTAAGAAAGAAGAGGTTTATAAAGAAGCAAGAGAGCTTTTAAAGAAGATGGGACTTTCCGATAAGGAAAATGCATATCCATGTCAGTTATCGGGCGGACAACAGCAGCGTGTATCGATTGCGAGAGCACTTGCGCTGAATCCGGACATTCTGTTCTTTGATGAGCCGACGTCGGCATTAGATCCGGAACTTACTGCAGAGATTCTGAAGGTCATTCGTGAACTTGCAATGGAACATATGACGATGGTAATTGTCACCCATGAGATGAATTTTGCGAGAAATGTATCTGATCATGTGATTTTTATGGACGGGGGAGTGATCGCAGTGGAAGGAACTCCGGAGGAAGTATTTGGTTCATCGAATGAAAGAATGAAAGAATTTCTGGGGAAATTCAATGATTAATCGTCATGCGTTCAAAAGAGATTGTATGTTAAAATTCTAATGAATAAAACACAATTATAAGTAGAGCTTATTAAAAGGTGCGCTATAAATAATGTATCGGTACGAGTACAAGGCAGGTGGAAATATTGCTTTTCCTTCTGCCTTGTATTATACTAATATAGCAAAATGCTTTTTAAAGACAGTTTTGACAAATGAAAAATTTGAAAAGAATGGAGTCTGCATTTATGAGTGAATTTGAAAAAGTAACAACAGGACTGGGTGAAGAATGCGGTGTGTTTGGAGCCTATGATATGGATGGCGGAGATGTTGCACCATCCGTTTATTATGGACTTTTTGCATTGCAGCACAGAGGACAGGAAAGCTGTGGTATTGCGGTGACGGATACATATGGAGAGAGAAAAGTACATTCCAAGAAAGGCCTTGGACTGGTAAATGAAGTATTCGATGAAGAGTCGCTTCAGAAACTGAAGGGAAATCTTGGTGTCGGACATGTCAGATATTCGACGGCGGGCGGTTCCAGAGCAGAAAATGCGATGCCGTTGGTTATTAATTATGTGAAAGGAATTCTTGCGATCGCACATAATGGTAACCTGACCAATGCAATCGAGCTTCGCCATGAACTGGAGTACACAGGCGCAATTTTCCAGACAACGATTGATTCTGAAGTGATTGCATATCATATTGCCAGAGAACGTCTGAATGTAAAGAAGGCAGAAGACGCGGTGAAAAATGCGATGAAGAAGATCAAAGGTGCATATGCGCTGGTTGTTACCTCGCCGAGAAAATTGATCGGAGCAAGAGATCCGTTCGGACTGAAACCGCTCTGTATCGGAAAGAGAGATAATACATATTTCCTTGCTTCCGAAAGCTGTGCGATTGCTGCCGTTGGCGGAGAATTCGTAAGAGATGTAGAGCCTGGAGAAATTGTAAGCTTCACAAAACATGGAATGAAATCGGATAAATCCATGGCGATCGATCCGAAGAAGCAGGCAAGATGTATTTTTGAATATATATATTTCGCAAGAATGGACAGTGTGATTGATAATGTTAATGTCTATCATGCAAGAATTGTTGCGGGAAAGGCACTGGCAGAGTCGTATCCGGTAGACGCTGATCTGGTTGTTGGCGTGCCGGATTCCGGACTGGTTGCGGCAAAAGGATATTCGGAACAGTCTGGTATCCCGTATGGAATGGCATTCCATAAGAACAGTTACGTCGGAAGAACATTTATTAAGCCAAAACAAAGCCAGAGAGAAAGCAGTGTAAAGATTAAGCTGAATGTAATTGAAGAGGTTGTAAAAGGAAAACGTATTGTTATGGTGGATGATTCTATTGTACGTGGAACAACCTGTGCGAATATCATTAAGATGCTCAAGAAGGCCGGAGCAAAGGAAGTGCATGTAAGAATCAGTTCCCCACCGTTCTTACATCCATGTTATTTCGGAACAGATGTGCCTTCAAATGAACAGTTGATCGCACATTCTCATACAACGGAACAGATCCGTGAGATGATCGGGGCAGATTCGCTTGGATATATGGAAGTTGAAAAGCTGAAAGATATGGTTGGAGATCTGGCATTCTGTGATGCATGTTTCACGGGAAATTACCCGATGGAAGTACCGGGAAGAGATATTTCACTGGCGTTTGAATAAAAAACAGGTTAAAATAGTCAGGTAGAAGAATTGATGAAGGAGATTATGAGTATGAGTAACGACAGATATACAAGTCCACTTTCAGAAAGATATGCAAGCAAAGAGATGCAGTACATTTTTTCGCCGGATAAGAAGTTCCGCACATGGAGAAAACTCTGGATCGCTCTTGCGGAGACGGAAAAAGAACTGGGACTTGATATTACAGATGAACAGATTGAGGAATTAAAAGCACATGCAGATGACATCAATTATGATGTGGCAAAAGAAAGAGAAAAAGTAGTCCGCCATGATGTAATGTCTCATGTATACGCATATGGAAAACAGTGTCCGAAGGCAAAAGGAATCATCCATCTTGGAGCAACTTCCTGCTATGTAGGTGATAATACAGATATCATCCTGATGTCAGAAGCACTGGAGATCGTCAGAAAGAAACTGATCAATGTGATCGCCGAACTTGCAAAGTTCGCAGATGAACACAAGAATCTTCCGACACTGGCATTCACACATTTCCAGCCTGCACAGCCTACTACAGTAGGTAAGAGAGCAACGCTTTGGATGCAGGAATTTATGATGGATCTTGAAGATCTGGAATATGTGAAGGGAAGTTTAAAACTTCTTGGATCTAAGGGAACGACAGGAACACAGGCAAGTTTCCTGGAACTCTTTGACGGAGATCAAGAGACCATCGATAAGATCGATCCGATGATCGCAGAAAAGATGGGATTTAAGGCCTGCTATCCGGTATCGGGACAGACGTATTCGAGAAAAGTAGATACAAGAGTAATGAATATCCTTGCAGGGATCGCAGCCAGTGCACATAAATTTTCAAATGATATCCGGCTTCTCCAGCATCTGAAAGAAGTGGAAGAACCATTTGAAAAGACACAGATCGGTTCCTCTGCAATGGCATATAAGAGAAACCCTATGAGAAGTGAAAGAATTGCGTCCCTTTCAAGATACGTTATGGTCGATGCACTGAATCCGGCGATCACGTCTGCGACGCAGTGGTTTGAGAGAACGCTGGATGATTCAGCAAATAAGCGTCTGAGTATTCCGGAAGGTTTCCTTGCTATTGACGGAATCCTTGACCTCTGTCTTAATGTTGTAGATGGATTGGTTGTTTATCCGAAGGTTATCGAGAAACATATGATGGCAGAGCTTCCGTTCATGGCTACAGAGAATATCATGATGGATGCTGTAAAAGCAGGCGGTGACCGTCAGGAACTTCATGAGCGTATCCGTGAGCTTTCCATGGAAGCCGGAAAGACTGTCAAGGTAGAAGGCAAAGATAATAATCTGCTGGAACTGATCGCAGCAGATCCTGCATTCAACCTTTCTCTGGAAGATCTGCAGAGATCCATGGATCCGAAGAAATATATCGGACGTGCCAAAGAGCAGACAGAGAGATTTGTAAATACAGTAGTTCAGCCGATCCTCGATTCCCATAAGGAACTTCTGGGAGTGAAAGCTGAGATCAATGTCTGATCAGTAAATACTTAACATAACGGTTTGGAATATTACAGAATCTGATATAAAGATAATAAGCGTTGCTGTTTCCTGATGATATCCGGCAGGTCATTCTGCAAGGCCGGGTAAACAGTAATCGGTAAATACAGGAGGAATTATATAATGGTAAAAGCAGTTGTTGGTGCTAACTGGGGAGATGAAGGTAAAGGTAAGATTACCGATATGCTCGCTGAGAAGGCTGATATTATCGTAAGATTTCAGGGTGGTGCAAATGCAGGTCATACAATCGTAAATAACTATGGTAAATTTGCCCTTCATACTCTGCCGTCAGGTGTGTTTTATGATCATACTACAAGTGTGATCGGCAACGGTGTTGCACTGAATATCCCGGTATTTTTCAAAGAGTACAATGAAGTGGTAAGCAGAGGTGTTCCGGCTCCGAAGATCCTTATCTCCGAGAGAGCACAGATGGTTATGCCATACCATATTCTTTTTGACCAGTATGAGGAAGAACGTCTGGGCGGCAAATCTTTCGGATCTACCAAGTCAGGTATTGCTCCGTTCTACTCAGACAAATATGCAAAGATTGGTTTCCAGGTAAGTGAACTTTTTGATGAAGAACATCTGAAAGAAAAACTTGCAAGTGTATGTGCGACAAAGAATGTTCTTCTTGAACATTTATATCACAAAC